>Ga0257126_1002136_pt1 | contig 13306 bp, 19 predicted proteins | sample SI060_120mmetaG_FD_190151 | JGI IMG/M metagenome (GOLD analysis project Ga0257126, IMG submission 190151) | Marine microbial communities from Saanich Inlet, British Columbia, Canada - SI060_120m | ecosystem: Environmental > Aquatic > Marine > Inlet | place: Canada: British Columbia | collected... | reverse complement strand
CATGGATTAATGATATAATATTTCCTTCTTTTTGTTCAACATTATTAATATTAACATTTTCTTTTAATTTACCAATCAACATTGAATAATTTAATAAACTATCATTATCATAAACACCATTCAATATACCATTTTCCTGAAAATTATATTTTGCCGCAACAGATGCAATAGCCCTCCATCCTATTCCTTGTTTACTCAAACCCTTTTTATTTGTATTATGTTTATGAGTCGCTATTTTTTCTAAACGTTCTATATCATCCTTATCAAGTGACTTTCCATTATGATATACATATATATTATCTTGTTGAATATTAATTTCCATCTTTAATTTAATACCATCAATTTTCTCAACAGAACCAAGTATTTCAAAAATAATATCTGTTAAATTTAAATTATTATATGAATCTTTAAAAGATTGTTTATAGGCATCCGGATCAGCCAGTTGTAAATTAATTATTTTATCCATTTTATATTATATATGAATAAATCTTTAAATATCCCGCGATTCGGGTAATAATTTTTTCACGATTTTACAAAAAAAAAATATTATTTTTATGTCTTTTATTATTTACATTTAAGATAATCTTTTTATGCTTTTTTTGATTCATGGGCCTCCTTTCTTTCATCATCTTTCCATTCAATTGTTCCATCTTTCCACACACCCACAACTTCTAAATCTTCTTGATCAATGACTATATTATCCTCCAAATTTCTTTCATATTCAACACCTTCAAAAATGAATACTTCATACTCAACCTCATCTTCATCATCTTCATCATATTCATCATATTCTTCTTTTTCTTGTTTCTCTTTAAGGAGGGCTTTTAACATTTTTATCTCAAGACCGTTTACCTCCATTTCTATTAGAGAAAGCTCTTTATCATAATCTTCTTTTTCTTGTTTCTTTTTAAGGAGGGCTTTTAACATTTTTATCTCAAGATTTTTTTTCTCCATTTCTATTAGAGGAAACTCATGTTTCTCTTTAAGGAGGGCTTTTAACATTTTTATCTCAAGATTTTTTTTTGTATTATCATATCTTGAGATACATTCATTTAATTTTTTATCACTTAATTTTGTAATTTTTTTTATTTCTTCGAATGTTTTTCCATCTTTATATAATCTTAAAGCATTAACACGGATTCGTGACGTTATTCCACCAATAGATCTTCCGAATGTTTCAGCAATTATCTCATTTGGAAACCCAGAATCAATCGCCATTAATAATTTTTCTTCTTCTTCTTGTGGCCATCTTTGACAATGGTTTATTGGATTTTCCTTATTCTTTATATTTAAATATCCACAGTTCATGATATTGTGATGTAAATTACAATGTAATTTGTTTTACAAATAATATCCAAGTAAGTTTTCAAATTCTATAAACAAAAAAAAATATAGTAATTTATGTCTTAAATAATTACATATACACAGCGACTCACAATTTGTAAGCTATTTTGTAAATCGGGGTGATCAATATAAATTGTTTTTCCTGATTCTGAAACACGTTGTATAATACAAAAACATTTTCTTCCACGAGTTTTAAAAACAATTGTTGAATCCACATAAAATTTAGAATTCTCAGGTGTGAGTTTAATTAATTTCATACATTAAATTAATTAAATAAGATATAAAATATTTATCAAATTTTATTATAATGAAGAATAATACTTGATTACTTCGGGATTTGTCATTATTTTACGTCCATTAAATTCACAAAGATATAAACCATCCAATGAACGAACACGAGATAACGCAACATATATTTGACCGTATTCAAAAATATTATCTCCAGCATCTATAATCGCCGAATCTAATGTAATTCCTTGTGATTTATGAATTGTAATCGCCCATGATAAAATTAAAGGTATTTGTTTGATCGTAATCATTAAATCATCCGATGCTTCATTTTCCCATGTATAAGGTTCCATTAATTGTAATATCCCATTATCAAAACGAATTAATGGTATTCCATCCACAATATTTTCAACAATACCTTGACTTCCATTTACAATTTGTTTATTATCTTTTCTTGCCATTTGTAAGTTTATAATACACATAACACGTGATCCAATTTTAAGATGTAATATATCATCACATACCATATTTTTTTTACATTTATCAATTTCATATTTTATTTTTTTATCACTAAAAGATAGTAATGAATGATCATAAATAGTATTTATTTGACAAGGAAATTTAATTATTTCAGTAGTTATATTTTTTAAATTTTCATCATTAATTTGTTTTACTTTTCGTTTCAAGGGACATACCATGGTTGGTTTTATATGTTTATTTTTTAATAAATTATTATCTTTTGTAAGTTTACGTTTTAATAATAAATCATATGATTTTTGAGTTAATCCACCTCTACGAATTTGACGTAATATTTTCAAAAATGTTTTATCATTTTGTCTGAAAATAGTTTGTAATAAAATAACCTCATGAAATGTTTCATTCCATAATTTACTTTGGAAACAGAATTCACATGTTTGAGGATCTGATTCAGAACCAACAGGTGGTAATTGATGAAAATCACCTGAAAATAATAATTGAATTCCTCCAAATGGTTTATTATTTTTACGAACTTTTTTTCCAATTGTATCTAATAATTCAAAATATTTTACAGACATCATTGAAACTTCATCAATAATTAATAATTGAATTTTCTTCCATTTTGAAATATCTTGTTTTCTCAGTATTACTTTTTTATAATTATCATTTAATTTTGTTCCTGACCAACTATGAATTGTTTTTGCTGAACAATCTAATAATTCTGCAGCACAACCTGTTAATGCACAAACCTGAACATGTTTCTGTTTTTTCATTGATTCATAAATATATCTTATTAAATATGTTTTCCCACAACCACCCGGACCACTCATAAATACATTCTTTCCTTGTAAACATGCTTGTAATACATTCCTTTGTTCATCTGATAATTGTTCCATAAATATTATTTACAAAAAAGATATAAAATATTTATCAAATTTTATTAAACAAAAAAAATATAATTTTATTTTTAGGAAACAGAGTCTTTCTTTATTTTCTTTTTATTTGGATTCGGTCGTTTCATTCCTTTAACGAAAATACCCTCCATACTTAATTTATGAGCTTTAACATTTTCTGGAGGTATATCAAACTGTTTCGGAATATATTTATCTGCACAATTAATGTTAATCGGTATAGCCTTAACCACAGTACATCCTTTTGCGGCCAGACGCCTTCTTTCTCCCTCAACACGCCATGCCTTATACTGCGCGGATCGGGCAGCCAATCGCGCGACCCGAGCATCGTCAACCGGTAGTGGTTCTTGATATGTCTTAACCATTTTCGTATTTTCTTGTTTATCCATTTATATTATTTAAAATAAATGTTTTTAAATGAAAATAATAGAAGAAAAAATATATTAATTTATTTCATGATTAATTAAAAACATTACAAATATTTTGTTTTAAAACTGAAAAATTATTTGTATTATCATATATCAATTTATTTACATGATCAATATATTTAATTGAAAAATCTTTTAATGTATATATATCTTTTATACAATTATCATTATTATCTGTTATATAAAATATATTTCCTTTTACAGAACACTTTTCATCTAAATCTCCGGCGAATTGTATTAATTCATCATTAATTGTCGCAAACAGTTTTCCCTTTCGTTTATCTAAACATACATCATTATTTCCAAATGTATAATTACGAATACTTACTTTCATAGTTCTAAAATCATTCCCCAATTGTTCCCATTGTTTTTCAGATAATTGAACCATAAATATTATTTATTATAAATAATAATAAAATAGTTTTCAAATTTTTTTTAATAAATTTACAAAAAAAAATAATATAATTTTATGTCTTTTATTATTACATATACACAGCGACTCATATTTTGTAAATAGAGATGATCAATCAAAATTTAAATCGTCCACAGTCATCTGTATACCTAGAAAGAAATTCCACCGCTTCACCTACAATATAAGCACTTTTATGATAGATAGAATCTTCCGGATAAGGATTAATAACATTACTATTACTCACAATTGTGCCTCTAATTATATCATTTTTTTCATTAAAATAGATATATATATAGGGTTTCGATTCTTCTTTATGATTCCAAAGGTAATTTTTTTCACTCATTTTATAATATGTTTAGATTGTTATAAACATAAAGTATAACAATCAAATTAAAAAAAACAAAAAAAAAGAAATTATTCTAAAAGATTGCTCATCTCCATCGCACGAATCATACGTGTGACACCAATACCGCCTCCATATCTCGGGAAAAAATCGCGGTCTAAAAATTCATCTAATTCCCTATCAACACGTTCCTTTGAAAATTCACGATATAAAATATCTTTATATTCACCATCTGAAATAGTATAAAACATTTTTCTCATTTCATCACGATCACAACTTCTTTCTGCAGAACCAATTGTTTCCACACCATGAAGAATAACATCAATTTTATTGGCTTGTTGAGTTGTGAAATCAGCTTTCATATTCCAAAATGGAGATGTATAAAAAGGGAAGTTTTTGAGAAAATAAACCGGACCATAATCCTTTTCTAATTGTAATTCATGATCATGATCTAATTCATCTGTATTATAACCCTTACAAACATCTAAATAATCTCCTTCGGGATATTTCCCATTGGTTTTTTCAAAACCCAGATGATCTAATAATTCTATTTGCATTTCTTGTAAATCATTCACATTCCCTTTACTCTCAAATTCAAACATAGGAAACATGAGATCATGGCGACCTGGTACAGGATTTGGTTCATTTCGATAACTAGTTGATAAACAAAAAGCTCCATCATACGAAGGATTATCTAGTAAAACATGTTCAAGCCACATCTGACCTGTTTGAGGAAGAGGCCATACTTCACCCGCATATTGGTAAGTGCTAATCGTTGAAGGATCTTCACAGGCGGCAAGAATCGATCGCATATTTTGAGTGTGAACTTCAACATAGTTTTTATTGAGGAAAAATTGTCTCATTGAGTTAACACACGAGGAAAATTTCATAGGATTAATCATCTTATTCATTTTTTATAATAAGATAGAATTATTTTTTTAAATAATAAACTTATTTATTATTTAAAAAAGAAAATAATGTTTAATATACAATGGAACCACAAATTACAGATTATTATAATGAAATTCCGTTTGGTGTGAATGTGATTGATAAATTAAATGAAGAATATGAAGAATTACAAAACAAATATATATCCTTGAAAAAAAAATATGAACCAGAAAAATCATTTGAAGATTTATTACAAACAAGTATACGTTTTAAAGGAACGCATTATGATAATGCACAATTATTTTATCATCAATATAAAGACACTTATAAATTTACAAATTATAAAAAAAAAGAATGGTATAAATATAATGATACAACATATACATGGGAATTATTAAATGATGATATTGAGATAAGAAAAAATATAACATCTTATTTAATACATTTATACGAAATTAAAATAAAAGAATATAAAACAAGTATGGAAAATATATCAATTGATGAATTTGAATTAGATAAAATATATTATTATTATGAAAATACAATGGATATTATTCAAAAAATAAAATCATCGAGATTTAAAAATGGTGTGATAAAGGAATGTCAAGAATTATTTTATATCCCTAAATAAATCATTTTTTTTAATATATTTAAATTGACCATAACCTATATATATAGTTTATTACGTCGCCACATTTTAGATGAATCATCAAAATCAATAATTGGAAATTCATTAATAATTCTTCCAGATCTTAATATCATTTTTTATAAATAATAACAAGTTTAAATTATTATTAATGTAATCTATCAAATTTTTAAAAAAAGAAAATAATTGCACACAGTGGGATTCGAACCCACGAAGCATAATGCATCAGATCTTGAGTCTGACCCCTTTGACCGCTCGGGAATATGTGCTTTTTAAGCGAAGCAATAAGAGAAGCAATAAAAATAATAATAAAATAAGCGAAGCAATAAGAGAAGCAATAAGCGAAGCAATAAGAGAAGCAATAAGCGAAGCAATAAGCGAAGCAATAAGCGAAGCAATAAGCGAAGCAATAAGCGAAGCAATAAAAATAATAAATAAATGCTCCGGGCGGGACTTGAACCCGCGACCTTTGGCTCATAAGACCAACGCTCTAACCAACTGAGCTACCGGAGCATTTCCCACACCGGGACTCGAACCCGGGTCGGCTGGGTGAAAACCAGCTATCCTAACCATCTAGACTATATGGGAATATATTTACTTTGACGATGAGATACTTTTTCTCACCGGGTTACATATATATTAGTAACCTCATTACCTCTGACGGGATTCGAACCCGCAACCTCGAGATTAGAAGTCTCGCGCGCTGTCCAATTGCGCCACAAAGGCGGATATTAATCAAAAATGATTAATAATTGCATGAGGTGGGATTTGAACCCACGAAGCGTTTCGCATTAGATCTTAAGTCTAACCCCTTTGACCAGACTCGGGTACCCATGCATGTATTATGGTCAAATAATTAAATAATCTAGTATGTTAAATAAGATAAAGATTATTCTCCGGACCATAATAAAACTATAACGATAAGATACTTTTTCATACCGGATTACTTATGGTAATCAATCATTCTCCTTCTGCTGGGCTCGAACCAGCGACCTATCGGTTAACAGCCGAGTGCTCTGCCAACTGAGCTAAGAAGGATGGTGCTCGCTGTGGGACTCGAACCCACGACCACAAGATTAAAAGTCTTGCGCTCTACCAACTGAGCTAAACGAGCAAAAGGTTTTGCCGGGATTTGAACCCGGATTGTTGGATTCAAAGTCCAAAGTGATAACCGTTACACCACAAAACCATTTACTAATTATTTTGAAAATAATTAAACGATACTGGCAGGACTCGAACCTGCGCGGGCAAAGCCCAATAGATTTCAAGTCTATCTCCTTAACCACTCGGACACAGTATCGTATATAACACAATATATATAAGTAATTATTTTTTAAATAGTTTTAAACGCATTTATATTTTTTTTCAATATATTTTTTTCTTTCGGAGATTTAATGTGATTTAAGATAGTAAATTGATTATTTCCAATAATTTTAGTATCTGTTTCAACTTTAATATTATTTTTTATATATGATTTCCCAATAATATCATAACTATCGCCATATTTATGAAACATATATATATATATATTTTATAATAATATTATATAATAATAATAATAATAATAATATAATAATATAATAATTTTAAATCTAAATTAATATTCCTGAATTTATATACGAAGACGATCTTTAATTTTATCAACAAAGGATTCTATCATAATTTCCCGCACATTTTCTCCGAACTCCCACCTACAATGCGGGCAAGTTATTATTCCTTTTCCAACCCTGAATAATTTTATATAACATTTACCACAAAAGTTATTAGAACATTTAGCACATGATACAGCATTTTCCATTTTTTCACAACAGATTATACAATCTCCGGTAAAACCTAAAATTTTTTGATTAATATGCCTTTTAACTTCTTGCCAACTATTATCAGGTAAAAGTGATATTTTTGAGTTACCATTAATAGTAACTTCATTATATAATGTATCCGGATTTGTATTAAATTCAAATGTAGTATCTACAAATGTTTTAAGAATAAGATCTTTTATTATATCACACCTTTTATTATATTTATCAATCTCATTAAAATTCATTTTTCTAATATCCATTATCCTTATTATTTGTATTAGTTATATAAATAATTTAATTATTCAAATTTTATTAAATGAAATAATAAAATAATGAAATAATAAAATAATGAAATAAATTAAAATATTGTTTATAGTTATAAAATGGGGAAAAAATCACGTAGCCGAAAACAAACAAAAAGAAGAAGAACTGCTAATCGTAAAAGAGTAAGATATAATCAACATGCTGGAAGCCTTTCATCCGTTGTTCAAGATTACATACTCCCTCTTGCTGTTAGATTTACCGGAAGTATTGTTATGGCTCAACAAGCTATGGTTGAATATTTACGTGATATGGGTTATTATATTGTTCCACCAACACAACAATGTTCTCCAGATCAATATTTACAAGCATTACAAAGAGAACCCAAACAACGACTTGCATTTACAAAACTATTAAATGACAGATTAGCCGCCGATTCAAATATACATATGAATCAAGATATTTTAGAAAGTATATTCAAGCAAATGAATCATTAAAAAAAAATGTTTTTTGTCTTTTTTGAATATTTTCTTTTTTTTGATTATTTTTTTTTAAGATCAAGAACCATAGCTGGGTAAGGTGTTGATGTGAAACACTGCCAAACAATATTTACTTTTGGATCTTCTACAAAACCATGTTTTTCATAAAATGAAAACAATGGCTTCGAGTTTTTTTTCCCTAATGTATAGTAATAGCCACCATAACTATACTCTTCATCATCTAATACAATTTCTAACTCTTCATGGCCATAAGAACTATAATCATAATCATACAAATAATCAGAGATAGTGGATCTCAAATATGATTCATCAAATGAATAATATGGATCTCCATCTTCATGACGAACAGATTTCTTCCACAAGAATTTAGATACAATATCAATCAAATCCTCATAGTCTTCTGAATCTTCTTCTTCCTCTTCTTCAGAATCAGAATCCCCTTCATCTTCCTCTTCCTCTTCAGATTCGGATTCCTCTCCTTCAGAATCTTTCCTGGTGGTTGATTCATCATTTCCCACTTCAAGGACAATGTTATCATATTCAGCAACCTTGGCGGCGGCAATGATCTGTTTCATGATGAAATTACCGAGCCCTTTGACATCACTGTAATTCGATGAACAGATACTACTGATTGACAATGTATTTCCTTCAGCTTTCCCAGGTTCATCTTCAATGATCGCGAAAGCATGAATCCGATTGAAAGGATTGCTGTAGTGAAACTTGCGCTTCAGTTTATCCCGACGAAGCTTACCAGCCCGACGGTACTTTTTGCGCATGGATGTGTTCATCGTGGACGCTTTTTTGTCTGAAATATCCACAAGACAAAGAACTTCATACATTGAAAATTCCCTGGTAAGTAGATTGTATTCTTCCAGATCAAAGACATCCATGATTTCATCCTTCCACTTCATGAGAAAATGGTCCAAAGTCATAGGAAAGATATCAGCACCTGTTCCATAGTACTTTGAGGTGTCCCGAACAGTTGTTGAGAACATTCCTTGGGTCTTTTCAGACTCAAGAGCATTGATAAATGTTTCAAAGGACATCACTATTTGTAAGAAAGGAACACTGGTTTGTAAGTTACTATTCTTCTGAACTTTTCTTTCAAATTTTCCAGTTAAGTGTAAACAAGATATCATAAAAAAAATGGTTTAAGAGATAATTTTTTCTTTTTTTTTCTAATTTTTTCTAATAACTCTATAACGAGTATGAGGTCTCACTACTTCTTCATAGCTGACAGAGGTATGTTCATGTACTTCACCATCATGATATAAGAATTGATCATTAATACACATTATGTTTTCAACAGAAGAAACACTTTCTGAATTTTTATATGGAGATACACCAATATAATGATATTCATCTGTATATGGGTATCCATCAGATACAATACTGATGGTGACATTTCCATTCGAAATCCTATCTTGTGAATACGTCATATGGGATTCGTGGGAAATATATTCACCACTATCATTTTCTTGATAACGAAAACGAATCCATGCAGTTGGTTTATTTTTGATAATATGGAACAATGTTTCTTTTGATTTTCCAGGGAGAGGCAATGGTTTTACAGAACCGTTCATATATTCCCAATGTTTACGATCATTCTCAATATATTCATCATAATCTAAATGGCCTCTTAGTTTCATATTCATTAGAAACGAATAGAAATGAATCTCTTCTAAGAAGTGACAATGGTTTTTCATCAGCTTTGTTGGTTGACTGAATTTTACAAAGGGATTGCTGTACCACTGAAAATTTTCACCATATTCCTTCCTTCTTTCCCGATTATTTTTTTCATGAAATGCTCGGGACTCCTTCAAAACAATTTCCCGAAGAAACGAACCAACATGATGTAAGATATCATCCGAGAGTAAGATAAAACCAGACATCACTCTTTGTAAGAAAGGAACACGGTTTGTAAGTTACTATTCTTCCGGAACATTTCTTTCAAATTTTACAGTAAGAGTAAGTGTAAAGAAAGATATCATAAAAAAGATATTTTATAAGATACTTTCCTTGAATCATGAAACCTTTTCAACAGAATTTAAACGCACCTTATTGATTTTAGTATCCGGGAATCTTTTTGAAAATTCAATAGCATCAGTTTCACAACTCCAACATCCAAGAATTTCAAATGTATCCCCTTTTGTTATTGAAACAATATAAATATACATGATTTATGATATTTATTATATTAAAAATTTTCAAATTTCTAAAATAAAAAAATGGTTTGAGAGATATTTTTTTTGTCTATTGTTTCTTTTATATTTTTTTTGCTTATTCTTGATGAATGTCTTTGAATAATTTACAAAGTTCTAAAAACTTTCCCTGATCTAATACTTGTTCTTCTGTATCCATGATACCTTCAATGATTTGAAGAGCAGACGAAACATGTTCTCTACGATTACTCTGTGTTTCTTCTGATTGTGATTCATCCAATTCTTCTTCATCAGAATAAATATCACCGGTACCATAAAGTTTAGAGTAGACTTCATTTACCTTATCTTCAGCCAAAGGATCAATGGGAAGATGTCTAACTTGGTCAATTGTTCCACGAAATCCAAATATTTCAAAGATCATTCTTATAGCTTTTGAAGGAACCGTTTCAAAGAAGTCAGACCAATGGGGTGGATCACTATCTGGATGAACATCCCATATATCATGAAGTGTTTTAAGAATAATATCATAATATGTGAGTTCTGTTGAGAAGTCAAAATTGTATGTCCCCATGTAACCGTGTTCCCTCCTCCAACTCCCATTATTTGGGACAGGGAGCCACGGCCGTTTATCACGCATAATAGATTCACCCATATCATCATGACATTCTACAATATCTCCCTCAACTTCAGGACTTCTATATACACCCCACAAGAATTTATTTTCCTGAATACATTCTTGACAGCCATGGAGGCATACAAGTGTTGGACGATGGGGGACCCAAAGCTTTCTCTCACCATAGGAAAGACCCCATTTCCCATACTGAACGCATTTTTTACAGTTACCACTCCATGCGTTCTGACATTCAATGACTGGGAGAATAGGGTCATTATCCCACTCCGGAATAATTCTTCCGGAGGAAGGTGGCGGTTGATACATACCTAAACTATATCTAGATGAAACATCCCAATTAGGAAAACGAATCATCCCCAAATTATCATTGATGGTCGTAATGGTATTTGGGTCATCGCATTCAGAACGATGTTGAGGATTCCTAAAGAATGCTTTGATTGACTCATGAATATCCAACCCATCAATAGATACTTTGTCCATATATATCACATCATGAGCACAGAGTTTTTCAAGAGACTCCTCTCCAGGCCTTTCAAACTCATCCACATTAAGAAATGAAGAGAGGACATACTTCCCATTTTGGAAATGAGAAGCCATTTTGTAGTTTGTTCAGGTTTGTTTGTTTTATTCTTTTGTAACAAATGGATTTTCAAATTTAGTCAATAGAAAAAAAAGATCTATAAAAGATCTTTGATACGCTGATGACGGGAATCGAACCCGCATGGCCTTCTGTTTCCATTGACCCGAGGTGGTTATCCCCAGCCATATGATTTACATTATATATCTTGTTAGCTAAACAATTTATATAGTATAAATATTTCACTTAGGCCTTACATGGGAACCTCTGCTTAACCATTTGCATACACCAGCAGAATTATATTATTATTGCTTCGCTTCGCTTATTTTTTGTCTTTTTAATTGAGGTGAATCACAGTTTTTTTGATCCCTAAAGCCCTTTTCCTTTCACGGACGAGAATATCCGCTCCAGGATGATACTTAGCCATCTTCTCCAGCTTGGCATAATCAAGGCTATCATTGGGTGGTACAGGTGAGTGGGTGGTGGCGATTTGATCCAGAGCTGCTTCAAAGTCATCATCGCTTTCATAGCACACGGGGTTTACAATGGGGTTGGTTGAACTCATTTAGAAATGGCTCAATAGTTGTTTGTTACTACTCTTACTAACATATAAGTTTCAAATTTTACATTCTAAATGCAGTGATATAAAATAATTTCCGTGTTTCTAAATTCATCGTTTCTGGTTCAATAAGATCACCATTATCATCATATACTTCCCACGACGGTTCTTCTTCATATGGTTTATATGAATATCCACCACTGAGTAATGGGATTTTAGCGAACCATCTTTTTTCACATGGTTTATGAATCGGTTTTGTATCATCTTTGGGATACAAGAAACCAGAGCTGTAATATCCCAACCATGCGGAAAATACACCGATAAATGCAAATTCCACGCTTAATCTCATATTTCGGGGAAGCATGTTCATATCTTTACAACCCTTTTATTTATTAGTAATTCCGAATATTTAAATTTCAAATCTATCCTTTATAAGAGAAGAACAGATAAAAAAAAAATTTTTTATCTTTTTTGTTTTTATGATTTTTTTTTTGTTTCACTTATTTTGTTCGATCTGGTGGCTGAGACTTAGATGGGCTGCCGAGGCATCATCATTTTCCCATTCAATCGCTCCATCCTTCCACACACCCACGACCGAGAAGTCTTCCGGATCAAGGACTGTACCATCCTGCTTGTTTTTCTGGTATTCAACCCCCTCATACACAATAGATTCATACTCATCCTCTTCTTCATCATCCATCTCAGCCATTTCCTTCTCCCCTTCCTCATCTAAATCATTCACCCACCCAGCCGCCTCATCCGCAGAGGCTTCCCCAGCCACCTGAGCTTCCCCATCTGCGGGTGCTTCCTCATCTGATTTCTCAGCCTTTGCTGAAAGCATCGCCTTCAGCTTGGCAATCTCAGCCGCCTGATCCTCCTCCACAGAAGACTTCTTCTTCTTGTTCTTGGATCCGGGCTTCCGGCCGCGCTTCTTAGGCTCAGCTGATCCAGATGATCCAGTAGATGCCTTCTTCTTCTTAGGCTCTTCCACGGGCATCTCAATCGGCTTACCCTCAGCATCCTGCATCAGGTAATGGGGTGCTCCATCCTTCCACTTCTTATTCTCAGGATCTTTCATTACCGGTTCAGGATACAAAGCGGGCATGGGTCCATCCATGCGACCCAACCAGAGGAAATTAC
>Ga0257126_1002135_pt1 | contig 13308 bp, 14 predicted proteins | sample SI060_120mmetaG_FD_190151 | JGI IMG/M metagenome (GOLD analysis project Ga0257126, IMG submission 190151) | Marine microbial communities from Saanich Inlet, British Columbia, Canada - SI060_120m | ecosystem: Environmental > Aquatic > Marine > Inlet | place: Canada: British Columbia | collected... | reverse complement strand
TTCGTATAATATTTAATTGTTTTTTCTATATATTCACTACCATGTTTTACTTGTAACCTATCTAAATTATTTTCATCAACTAATATAGATTTACATATTTGCTCATCTTCAATATCCCAAAACATTTGACATTCTGGTAATATATTCCATTCTTGTAATGGTTTATTATAAGTAGCAGTTAAATATATTTTAATAGTATTTTTTGACGAATACGATGTTAATATATCTTTTGATAAATCAGTTGTTCCGCTAAAATGATTTTCATCAAAACCAATAATATCTAATTTTAAATTCTTAATTTTCATAATAGTTTCATCATTAATATATTTTTGTAGTAGTTGTTTAGACATAACAAAAATATTATTAGTATCTAATTCAATTCTATTTATCATTTTAGAACCTTCAATATGATGAATTTTAAATTTATCAAAATCTTTAAATTTATTAAATAAATCATTGGTAAATTGTGGTGATGTTTCAGTTGGTGCAGGTGTAATAATTAACACATTTAATTTTTTTTTTACTTTTAACTGTTTAATAATAATACCTCCAATCATATAAGTTTTACCACTTCTACATTTACACCCCCATAAAAAAGATTTGTCACCTTCCTCTATTAAATTACTTGTTTTTTGTGTAATTAATTCTTGATGAAATCTCAAAATTAAATTTTCTTTGTTATTCAAATAAACTGTTTGCCAATCTTCATTTTTATTTTTAATTATATCTTGTTTGAATGATAAGAAATATTTATTCAAGTCTGTTTTATCTAAAATATTATCTTTAGTCATATGTTCAGTAATATATGTACTTGATTCATTCGCATTTTTTACTTTATCTAAAACTTTTTTCTTATTCGGAACAACAAGAAAAATTTTATAATTTTTATAAATATGTTTATTTTTAGATGCCATAGCTATAATATTTTGAATATCATAATAATCTACTGATTTTTGTTTTTTTATATCTTCATTTGATTTAGGATATTTAGAACTAATAAATATATATGTGTTATCATTTTTATTTTGTAATGTAATATCTGAACACCCCCCAGAATTACCACTTAAAACTTTTTCATTAAGATATTGATTAATATTTTCTAAAATTTTAAGTTTAGCATTATTAGAATTACCAATTAAATGATTAAAATTAGAATTAGTAAAAACATTACAAAATCCAAATTTAATAACAATATCAAATAATCTTTCAAAAATAAAACCTTTTTCAGATTGTGTTTTACAATTCTCTAAAATATCATCAATATTATCAAAAGTTATAATATAGTCAATAAAATCCTTAATATTCATATTAGTAAAGTTCATTTTTTTAGTAGTCATATAAGTATATATATTTATATATTTTAAATATAAATTAATCAATTTTTTTAATTTTACAATAAAATTAAGTAGTTTTTATGATAATTTATATACAACAAATTATTATAAAAAATCGGCGTTTTAAATCTCCAAAGGTGTAATAATAGGACTAAGAATTAAAACGTTTCTATTAGTTTGATTTATATTATTCCTCCATGTATCACGACGTGATGATACTGAACCAATTTTTGTAATTAAACAAAATTCTATTCTTTTGAAATTATGAACAAAACCAAATAATCCACCTGGTATACTAGTTGTATTTCTTGATGAATCATCCCATCTCATTTCATTTGTATTTCTTTGAAATGTTAATTCTTGTAAATAATCTAAATAACTTTTACTTTTAGTATTTTTATTTATTGGCGATAATACAATATTAGAATTTACATCAAAATTAATAAAAGTTTCCATTATATATATAATATTTTATTAAGAACTTATTTGTATCAATTTTTATGAAAAAATGAAATATTATAATTTTATTTAAGTATACTAATATTAATGAAACTTTTCAATAAACCAGCAGGACAAACAATTAACCAATATATGAATTTTATAAAAGAAAAGAATGGTTATAAAAAAATATGTTTTTGTGGGAGATTAGATCCAATGGCACGCGGAGATATATTAGTACTAATTAATGAAGAATGTAAGAAAATGCCAGAATATTTAAAAGCAGATAAAATATATGAATTTGAAATTATATTTGGTATCCAAACTCATTCTGATGATCCATTAGGTATAATTGAAAATATCAACTATAATACAACAGAGGATAAATATATAAATAAATTAAAAGATTTGATTAATAACTACGCTTGTAAATTTAATCAAAAGTTTCATAATTATAGTTCAAAAACTATTGATGGAAAACCACTTTGGTATTATAAAAAAAATAATATAAAAATAGAATTACCTCTTCATTCAGTTGAAATATATTCAAAAAAATATTATGACGTAAAACAATATAATTTTACTCAATGGAAGAATAAAATTATATCACAAATAAATGGTATTGATAAAAATAAAGATTTTAATCAAGAAAATATAGTAAAACAATGGAATGAAATTAATATGGATAATTTAATAAGTTTACCAATAGAATTAACAGTATCATCTGGATTTTATATAAGACAATTTGTAAGAGATTTATCAAATGACTTACAATATCCTTTGTTAACATATGATATTAATAGAAAAAGACTAATTATTTAATTTAAATAATAATTAAAATTAATAAAATTTTCTTTATATATTTCATATATTTTTTGTTTTTGTTTTTTAGTTAAAATTAATTTTTCTTTATTTCTATTTTTATTTTTATTTTGAATTTGATTTTGATTTTTTGTATATTTTTTTAAAAAATTCTTAACTTTAAAAAAAATTTCAAATCTAAATATCTTATTAACCATAATTTTATTATTTTTATTTAAAATGTAATAAGATTGCGATTGAAAATGATCATGATATATAGAATCATAGAATCTTTTATTTTTTACAATATCTTCAACTTCTTTTAAAAAATTATCAAATAAATATCCATTTTTATATCCAAAATTTAATGGCGTCCAGAAAAATTCAGAAATACATCTATCTATAGGATTTCTTACAATTGTAAATTTAAAATAATTTTTGTAAGTTACATTTCCTAATAATTTATTATAATCATCCCAATTAAAATGTTGGAACGCTACATTTTTAATAATACCATATCCTTTAATATAATTCATACAATTTAAATAATATTCAACAGTAGTGCCACCTGTTTTAGGAATATGTATAAAAATTATTTCTTTTTTATGACACCACACCATCTATAAAGTAGGTGAAAAAATTTTTAACATTAAATTCCACCCGTTTTAAAAAAAATAAAAAATATTAAATATATTAATGGAAGAAAAAAAAGAAATAATACAATTTTTAAATGAAATTTATAATCAAAATGGAATAAGTGGATTAAAAAAAAATAATCTTATTGGTACAAAATATTTTAATTATTTACTTAAAAATAAAAAATATTATATGGATATTGAAGAATATTGTTGTGAATTAATTGGTAAATCAGATGAATACATTATTTATGTATCTGTTTGTAATGATTAATATTTAAATAATAAAGATATATAATAAAATATGAATAACGAAATTTGCCCTGTATATATAATTAATTTAAAAGAGAAAAATGATTTTTTAATTAGAACTTTAAATGAATTAAGAAAAACAAATCTTTTTGATTTTATTTCAATAAAAGACGCAGTAGATAAAGAAAAAGCGAAAGATGAACATTTTAAGTTTATAACTGAAAAAGCGTATGAAAATATAAATGTAAAATTAAATAGTTTAAATGTATTACCCACTTGGGGATCAGTCGGTTGTGCTATGTCTCATTTAGAATGTTGGAAAGATATGATAAATAAAAATTTTAATTATGCAATTATATGTGAAGACGATATTAAAATAAACAATGTAAATAAATTAAAATATTGTTATTATAATAGTTTAAAAAAAATAAAATCTACTATTCCTACTTTTATAAGTTTTTGTTCAGAAGTAGAAACTTCATATGATACAAATGACATCCAATCTATTTTTTCTAGTTTTACGGGTACTTCATGTTATATGATTAATTTACAAGCAGTAATATCTTTAGTTTCATTATTCCCAATTACAAAACAAATAGATATTGAAATTGGAGGTTTAAATAAACTTTCTAAATTTTTTTATAAATATTCAGGTGTTAATAATTATAACCATAATAGTTCTGTACAATATTATTTTTTAGATTTTGAAAATTTTGAAAAAATCTTTGAGCAATATTTACCATATGATATTTTAAAAATAATTTATAATTATTTACCAAAAAAATCAGATTTTAATAATAATTACGGAGGTTATTATGGTAATTATGATAATTCTGATTATTATATTACATATAACTAGTAGTTAATAAATTTCTAACTTATAATAATGGAAAATATATTTCTAAAAAAAATTTTAGATAATATAGAATCCGAAGGTTGTGAAAAAGGTATAATAATAGCATCTCCAAGTAAGAATGATCCCAATTATTATTATCACAGGATACGTGATAGTGCTATCGTAATCAGAAGTTTAGTAAAAAGTTATGAAAAAAACAAATCTTATAAATTAAAAGAAGTGATACAATATTATGTTACAACAGAAATAGATTTACAAAATACTAAAACATTATCTGGTTTAGGAGAACCTAAATTTAATGTAGATAAAACATCCTTTAATGATAATTGGGGTAGACCTCAGAATGATGGACCAGCTTTAAGAGTTCTTGCCTTTTTAGATATATTAAATAAAGATATATTAGAATTATCATATAATAATTATAAAAATATAGTAAATGATATCTTATACAAAAATATAATTTATATTTGTGATAATATACATAATCCTTGTTTTGATTTATGGGAAGAAAATTTAGGTTTTCATTTATATACAAGATTAGTACAAACAAAAGCATTAAAAGAATATTTAAAAATATATAAGGGGATAAATTTTGCTTATCTATTACAAAAGTATAAAGAACTAAAAGTAGTCATAAGTCATCATTTAAAACATGATGTAATATCAAGCTTTAATCAATATGGTAAAGTATCAAGAATTTATGATTCTTCTGTTTTACTAGGAATATGTCATATAGATTTTGATAGTAATTTAATAGATTTTTCAGATTCTAAAATTTCAAATTACATATATGATTTAGAAAATATTTTTAGAAAAAAGTATATAATAAATGAAAAATATTATTTTACATTTTTAGGAAGATATGAAGAAGATTATTATTACAATGGACAAATATGGTACATATGTACGATTGGATTATTAAGAATATTTAATTATTTAAAAAGAAGAGAAAAAGTAAAATATTTTTTAAATTTTATTAAAGAATTAGATAATAATAATTTATCTGAACAATTAGAAGATACTACTTTGAAAGGTTTATCTGCTGATAATTTAACTTGGACTTATTCTGAATTATATAATTTAATAATTGAATACAAGTCGAATTAATATAACATTTAAATAAATATTATATTAATAATTAATGTCTTTTAAATTACCAAAAATATTAGGTTGTGGAAGTAGTATTTTATGTACTATACTAGTAGCAATACTATTATCCAAAGATTATAGTAATATTTCAATTTATGATTTATCTAAGGATGAAAAAATATTTACTGGATTAATTTTGTACTCTGAAATTAATTTAGGACTAACTATGCTTTATGTTATACTTTCTTGTATTTGGTCTGGAATGGTATTATGTTGTAATGATGAAGATAATACAACTTTTCAATTTAGTGTAACCAAAATTTTATTTATATTATCAGGTATAGCATCAAACATATATTTATTTAGCAAGCTAATTTATTCAGATAAAATAATAGATGATTTAATAACAACATCTGGGTGGATTTTGATTGGAAATATGTTTTTTATAATCTTAACAACAGTAATTAATAAAATTTATGTGCTTTGTTGTAAAAATTATAATAAATTAAATAATACTGATGACTAATTATTCATCATATACATCTAAAACACGAGCAGACGGATCAACATATTCATTAATTATGCCATTGCTATCCCATTTTGGTTGCCAATAATGTGGGATAACTTTATCTTTCGATAATCCAAATTTACTCAAAAATATTTTACGATAAAACTTAGCTTCATTTGTCTGTGGTGGACATACAAATGATTTTTTTAAAATACATTGATCTTGTTCTATTTCTTCATTATAATTTTCATCTATATATTCTTGTAATACTTGAAACCAAGATCGTTCTTTAGAACTAACACCATCCGAAAATGCTTCTTTTTTCCTCCAAAGAACTTCATTTGGAAGCAAATTCATTCCATCAAATGCTTTTCTTAACCAATATTTTTCAATATCCTTATGTTTAGGATGTCTTTTAGAAGGTTCGATACTCCAATAAGCTCGAATAAATTCTGGATCTAGGAAAGGTACTCGAGTCTCTAATCCCCATCTTGATACACATCTATCAGCACGTCGTCCATCATACATATGAATATCTCTTACATATTCAATGGCAGTCTTATGAATATCATCATCCGTTGGAGCATAAAAATTAAATAGATAAGACGAACAAACTTCATCAGGACCTTCTCCTACCATTACAACCTTACAATCAGTTTTTGTACCAATATATTTACTTACCATATATTGTCCAACTGATGCTCTAATAGTAGTAGTATCCCATGTTTCTGTTGTATATATAACATCTTCAAGAGCTTGAATGCCTTCTTCTTCCGTGAAATATACCTCGGTATGGTTACTTCCAATATGATCAGCTACTAGTTTAGCATATTTCATATCAGTAGAACCCTTCATACCACAACAAAATGTTCGAATAGGTTGACCAATAAGTTTAGCACTAATTGCTGCAACTAAGCTACTATCAACACCTCCGGATAGTAAAAATGCTATAGGTCTGTCTGCTACTAGTCTACGTTTTATTGAAGACGTTACTACAGATCTTATTTTTTCCAAAATAATCTCATCTGATGATTTATCATAGTTAATATGTTCTGAATATAAATCAGTGTAATTGTAAAATACACTATGATATTTAAATCCATCATTTGTAACACCTCTAATACTTCCTGGTGGAAATTCTAAACAATTATCAGTATAATTTATCATTCCCTTTAATTCAGACGAATAAAAATCAATATCATCATTCGTAAGAGACATATATAATGGTCTTACTCCAACATGATCTCTTCCAACAAAATATTTTGATAGTTTCATCATTTCATCAAATTCAAATAACATAAAGGCAAATTCACCTTTAATATAATCTTTAAATAATGATACCCAATCACTAACTGAATCTTCTTTATCTTGATTAGTAAAATGAATATATAATTTAGGGATAACAAGACAATCACTTGTTCCAACATCAAAATCATAATCTTTATTTATTTGTTGATAGTTATAAACTTCACCATTACAAACAAAAACGATTGTTCTTGTTTGATCTCTTAAAACATAAGGTTGATTACTTTTAAAACTAGTATCCATTACCGCAAGACGATGAAATCCACAAATAACATTATCAAATGTTTCAATATGAGAATTATCTGGTCCTCTATGTTTAATTTTCCAAAAATCGTTTAAATATAACATACTTTTACCTTTTGAGTTACTGGATTTTTCAATTATAGCCCATATACCACACATTAATATATATATATTATGTATAATATTTAGTTAAATCAATTTTTTAGTGTAGTGACTTAAAACCCTTCATATTGTCTTTTTGAAAAGCACATCATTCTAACCAAGTATACAAGAAAAGCAAAGCAAAAAATAATTATTAGAACAATACCAATGAAACTCAATATTTCTAATGTATTAATATCATCAATACTTGCTTGTCTACATTGATACTTAACAAAAGATTCAGTATCATTTACAGAAAAATCATAACAGTAATTATACTGTGTATTCGCAAAAGGAGAAATTTTATTTAAATAGTTTTTACAACAAGAATTAACTTCATCTTGACAATATACAATAACATCATTTTTGCTTTTATAATTATCTAAACATCTAGAGGTATTAAATGTTTCAATAGAAAGCTTTATATTCGTAGGAACTTGTAAAAAAGCTTTGGAATAAGGTAAAAGTAGCATAAGGATAACAGTTTGAAAGTTCATTATTAAATAATCAATTAGAATAGATATATTGTTTATCAATTTTTTTATTTACTAATATATTTAAAAAAATAATGATATTTAATTTAATGAGTTTAACACAAAATTTATCCCAATTTAGATTTGATCTCGAAACAGGAGATCTTCTTTTAAGTAACGGAAGAAACAATAGCGAAGTACGTAGTCAACTTAGTCCTCTAGGACTAACTAATTCTCTTCTTAATTTAATGTTTGAAAATAGAAGACTTTTAAATAGTGTTCTTCTACGCCTAGACCTTTATTCAGATAGTAATCTATCTGAGTCAAGTGTTAGAAGTAATCTTGGTAAACTTAATAACAATCTAGTTAATGATTTTGTTAATTACTTGTATGATTCATCTGAGGTAGTATTAGAAAGTAGTTCTGAAGCTAATAAAGAAGTAAATGACGAAGAATTATCTGAACAAGAAGAATTATCTGAACAAGAAGAATTATCTGAACAAGAAGAATTATCTGAACAAGAAGAAGGTACAAACGTAGATGTAAATGATGAAACAGTACTTCTTAATAATTTTTTCAATGAATGTATCAATGTAACCGAAGATTCAACCGATATTGTTAGAAGCAGTGAATTTTATAATGCTTTAACAGAATGGTGGACAAATGAAAATATTAATATTCCTGATAAAAAAGTATTAAAAAATTATCTTAATGATAGACTTGGTAAAGCAAACAAAAGTACTTGGTCTAAAGTAGCATTAAATTAAAAAAAAATATATAGTTTTATATATATATGTTACTTAGTGTAATAGAATTAGTCGATATTTTAAAAAAAAAAGAAGGTTTTTCGGATGAAGATGGGGTAAATTGTAAAATTAAAAGAATAATATCAAATGTTACTTATTTTATCATTTTCTTAGTTTTAGCACTTAAATTTAGAAAATGTTATTTTAGCGAAGATAAACTACATTTAGTAGGAGCTTTATTTTTTCCACAATTATATGTTTTATATATAATGATATTCAGTGGAAAATTCTGTCCTAAAGTATAAGCTTAAATTATATATACATAGAATATTGAATATTTTTATCAAATGCATCTTTTTGAGATGAATTTAATTTAAAATATTCAATAGAGTTACTAAAATCACTTTTTATAAGAACTAATTGATTGTCATTTAGATTAGTATTTTGTTTCATTAATCTTAAACTATAATATTGTTTAGCTTTTTGAAATAGTTTTTGCATATCTCCAGCAAAAAACTTAAAAAGATGTAAATTACTTTCAATATCTTCTTCCGTTATACTATCTTCTTCTAATTCCCATTTATCATCTTTTATAAATTTCTTAAGGATTAAAAATAATTCATTCGAATTATATCCTGAAATATTCAATTTGACAGTAAATCTTCTTTCTAGTCCTCTATTATAGGCTAAAAAAGAATTTTCAATATCTTCTTTATAACCCCCAACAATAAGTAACCACGGTTTTTTAGATTCTGTCATATTTAGATTAATTGTATCAATACATTCCTTTGCAAAAGAATCTTTTTTTTCCGAAGATCCTAAAGAATAAACTTCATCAATAAATAACACACCACCAATCGCTTTATCAATAACTTCCTGAGTTTTAATAGCTGTTTGACCAAGATATTTAGCAATTAAATCTGATCTTCTAGCTGTTACAAATTTATTATTTTCTAAAAAACCCATATCTAAATATAAATTTCCAATTATTTTAGCTACTGTACTTTTACCAACTCCGGGAGGTCCAGTAATCATTACATGATTTAATTCTTTCTTATTTTCTAAGCCATGAATAAAATAGCAAATAGATTTGAAAATAGATGTTTTAACATCATTCATTCCAATGATATTATCTAGTTCAATAAGTGATGGAATTAAATTATAAAGTTTTACAAATTTTTCATTATCCATAAAATCAAATTTAAATTTTGTATTTTTCATTTTTATAATATCTTTAATACTTTCAAGACTATTAAATATATTTTTAAGATAAACTTCTTTTTCATTTTCTTCAATATTATCATATTCAGTTTCCAAATTGTTAAATTCAATTTCTAATGTATTTCTTGCTTTTTTCATTATATGTACATTTGCTGATTCAGCATCATTAGTATCCGTATTTTCTAATCTATCTAATTTTCTTTTTAGTCTTTTATTTGAAAAGATAGCGTTTTGATAATCGTCATTTAAAGTTTCATTACGTATTATTAATATTTTATTCATATCTTCTTCATATTTAACTTTTATTTGTAATCTATTTACTTCTTCATTTACAAATTGATTATATAAAATGAAATTCCACATAGAATTCATCTGATTACTAATATTATTACAATAATTATTCCAATTATTTATTATTTCCGTATTTTCATTTGTATCATTAGACAATAATTCAGAAGGGTCGCCATTTAACAGTTCTTCAATATCTTCAAAGTTCATTATATAATTAATATAAGATATATTATTTATATAATTCAATATTTTTGGAATTTAAAGAATAATTCATCCATTTTATTTAATGTATCTATTATAAATTCAATGTTAGATACCAAAGGAGGAGCAATAAAAATACAATTTCTCATTGTCAAACAATGAATTCCATTATGAAGTAAATATGAACCTAAATGTTTTACTTCATTGTTTGTTAACGAAAATTCAAAACAACCTAATAATCCATTCAATCTAAAATCTTTTATCATATTATAATTATTTAACATTTCATTACATTTTTTATTTAAAATATTACTTTTGTATTCAACAGATGATACTAATTTATTATCATCCGCGGTATAAAGATTTATACAATTATTAGCAATAGCACAAGATAAGACATGTCCAGAATATGTTAATCCTAATAATATTGGATTACTATTATAAATTTCTGACATACTTTTACTTAAAATTACAGCTCCAAGTGGAGCATACCCTGAAGTAATACCTTTAGCTGTAGTTATAATATCTGGATTTATATTATATTTTTGATGCGCAAACATTATACCTGTTCTTCCCCAACCACTCATAACTTCATCACAAATCATTTTAACATTATAATCATTACATAATTTTCTTAATTTTATTAAATAATTAGATGGATATAAAATACATCCAGCTGTACCAGATGAACCTTCAATAATAATACCAGCAACATCTTGTTTTTTAAATTCATCTTCAAACATATTCAAACTTTTTTTACCTTCATCTTTAAATGAAGGGTTTTCAATAACTGTTTCAAAAGGTAATTTATAAAATAGTTTCTTAACATCATTTCTATCATCACCGCTAATTAAAGATGCTCCTATTGAAGATCCACCGTGAAATGATTTATTTAATGATAAAAATCTATTTTTACCTTCGATGTTATTTATTTTAAAATATTCATTTACTAAATGAATAGCACTTTCGTTAGCATCCGCACCAGCATTTGTAAATAAAACTTTGTTATAACTAGGGTTCAATAAATTAATAATATTATCGCTTAATTTTTCTCTTTCATAAGTTGACATATGTGAAGGAACATAACTGTATCCTTTACTATTGATTCTATTAAAAGCTTCAAGTATATATTTATTATTATGTCCTAAATTTACCGCCATAGATCCAGATGTAAAATCGGCTATCTTCTTTTTATCTGAAATTAAATAACAACCATCCGCAGATGTAATTTGTATTTGTTTTAAATTTTTTTGAATATTCCATGGAACAAGTGTTTTTTTAATATTTCTTAAAACTAATTTTGACATTATTATATAAATAGAAATATTTTTAAATCAATAAACGATAAAATAAGGATTATGTAAGTCTAATTTATTAAATACAACGGATGTTAAATTATTTAAAGTACTAAAGCATTTTATCGATTCGTCAAAAATTTTAATATTAAAACCACAAGATTCTCCAATTGCTACTGCTGCACAAATATCCCATTCCATAGTTGTACCAAGTCTGGGATAAAAATCAGTTTTACCTAAATATACATCTATAAATTTCATACTACTTCCAGATGAATATGATTCGTAATTATCATCAAAAAGAGTCGTAATTAAATCTTTTGTCTTTTGATTACAATGTGATGCAGATATTCCTACACGGACTTTTCTTTTTGATAGAATATCATTGAAATTCTTTTCTGCTTTTTTTGGATAATTCATTCCTATTGGTAGAAGATTATTATCTGGAGTAAATTGATAACTACCAATACCTTCTCCTCCAAAATATACCATATTATCAGTTGGTGTACTGATAATACCAAAAACAGGTTTCCAAAAAGTAACAATTGAACCATCTGGTTGATATTTATTCCGTTTTTCCAATCTAGCAATATTAACTGTAAAACCGTTATCTAAATATGAAGCAGATTCTACATCATAATTAATATAACTAGAAGTTCCATCTAAAGGATCAATTACCCAAATGGCATCCAAAGATATATTATTTCTTTCGTTGAATAGAATTTCTTTATTTTCTTCACTTACAATAACGAATTTTTCAAAATAAAATGTATCATTAATACAATTACAAATAAGTTCATTTGCTTTAATATCTGCTTGAGTAACAGGAGATGTTCTACTCCCTTCTTGTTTCCATTCAATATGCATATCAGGTTTTCTATTTTCCATAATAATCTTATTAGCATCCCTTAATAATTTAATAAACATTATTAAGTGTAATTGAATATCTTCAAAAAACGGAGAATTACTTGTAGTAGTTGGTAATTTTATTTCTTGATATATTTTTTCAAAAGACATTAAGAAATAAAAATTAGTATATTAAATTAGTTTTATTCAATTTTTTTTATATTATATTCTCCAACATTAATAATTTTATTGTAAATTTCATTGTATAAAGGAGAGCTACTATCCGTATTTTCTAACTTCTCAAGATCTTGTAAATAATTACATAATCTTATATTATTTTTTACAGATTTCATAATTTTACTATTACTTTGTATTTCAGAAATTAAATTTCTGTTATTTTCATAATTATTAGATGATTGTTTTTGTTTTGATAAAAGTAGTAAATATTTAAGTTTTGTTGGGTAATTATCAATAATTCTGTTAATTATAAGATTATTTTCTTTTACAATTCTATCAACACAATAATCTGTTAAAACTTTACTTACATTAAAATTTTGATGATACCAAATTACAGAATATCCCATATACAAATTAGATAATAAATCAGCCATATCTCCTGATAAACTTTGATTT
>Ga0257126_1002131_pt1 | contig 13315 bp, 13 predicted proteins | sample SI060_120mmetaG_FD_190151 | JGI IMG/M metagenome (GOLD analysis project Ga0257126, IMG submission 190151) | Marine microbial communities from Saanich Inlet, British Columbia, Canada - SI060_120m | ecosystem: Environmental > Aquatic > Marine > Inlet | place: Canada: British Columbia | collected... | reverse complement strand
CTGCGATCAACTTACCTTTTTTGAAAATCTATCCTGCGTCCGTTGTCAGCACGACCTGGGATATATCCCCGAAGACCATAATCTGGCAACCCTTGATCAAAATGAAGAGCTGTTGTGGCAACCCGTTGACGGACATCCAAGGGGACTCACATTTAAAAAATGTAAAAATACGCTCGATTGGCATGCGTGCAACTGGCTGATTCCAGCCACAAGTTCCGACATTTACTGTCGTTCCTGTTCACTCAACAACACGATTCCTGATCTCTCAGTCACTGAGAATATTCCCCTCTGGATTAAACTCGAACAGGGCAAACGTCGACTACTCTACAGTCTCTTGAGGCTTGGTCTTCCGGTTGTAGGCAAAGGAATAGATCAGAAACACGGACTCGCTTTTGATTTCCTAAAAGACCTCAAAGATGACTTTCAGGAAACACAGCGGGTCATGACCGGTCACTCCGCGGGTCTTATCACCTTGAATCTAGCAGAAGCTGATGACGCCGAAAGGGAAAAGCGCAGACTTAATATGAACGAGGTTTACCGCTCGGTGCTCGGTCACTTTAGACATGAAAGTGGTCATTATTACTGGCAACATCTAATCGCAGATACACAAAAAATCACTGGTTACCGAAAACTATTCGGAGATGAGCGCGAAAACTACGACAAAGCCATGGCTAACTACTACCAAGTTGGCGCAACCCCGGACTGGCGCGATAAACATGTCACAGCTTACGCTAGCTCGCATTCTTGGGAGGATTGGGCTGAGACCTGGGCGCACTATCTAAACATCGTTGATTCACTTGAAACCGCAACTGATCATGGCGTCATCATTACAAACAACCAGTCAGGTCAATCCTTTTCGCCCATTGACAGCTACTGGGCCACGTCTTTTGATGAACTTCTTGAAAAGTGGCTACCCCTGACCTATGCCCTAAACAGCATTAACCGGAGTAGTGGCCAAAGTGACCTCTACCCGTTTGTACTGTCTCGCCCAGTAATCGAAAAATTGCACTATGTACATGATGTCATCCGCAATGCGAGGTTTAGCTAGCAGCACCCCTGCCTGCTTTGACCGAAACCACCATTTTTTTTGGTAGTAAAAGTGGGCCGTATTGATTGTAGATCGCAACATCCGCAGCATCTCTGCCATAGGCGATGGCGATTCGTCCACCTTTCAGGTTATCCTGAGTTGGATCAAACACGTACCAGCGATCGCCGATATAAGCCTCGAACCAGGCATGAATATCCATAGGCTCCAAGCCGTGCAAGTATCCAACAACAAGGCGAGTTGGGATACAGATACTTCTGCACATTGCCATTGATATTTGCGCCAGATCCCGACACACGCCCTCACGCCTTTTGTTAACCTCTACAGCGGAGACCGGATAAGTACTGCTAAGCGGCTTGAACCTGATGTTTTCTTTTACCCAATCAACAATACGCTCAACCTGTTGATATCCTGGCTCAATGTTTTTAACCAGATCCAGCGTCATTTTACCGAATCGATCTGACTCGCAGTACCGGCTAGGGAGCAAGTACTCGAGGACCGACTCGGGTAATTTCGGTATATCAATGAAACCGGCCTCGCGGTTCTGATCATATTCATCTGCCGTCTCAACTACTGCGACAGTACTGATACCAAAGTCACCCGGCGGCGCCACAATGCGCTGGCACAGATTACCGTACTTGTCAGTTACCTCCACGACCGGCACATTCGGCGTTAACGTATAGGACTCACTAGCAACCCATTGCTGAGCGCCGCTTCGCGGTCGAAGCATAAAAATCAGCGGCGTCGGTGATCTTACTTCGAATTGAAATTCGGAGGAGGCGCGAATCCACACCTTAAACACCACTCACGATAATAATTAGTCTTCTCCCTTCACGAAATCAACCGCCTCACACAGCGCATCAAGTTTTTCCTTCCAGGATTCTCCGCCTGTACGCAGACTGAGGGTCGATACACCCACACTTTTATAAACATCCAACCTTTCGCGAATCATCTCCTTGGTGCCAATGAGATTTGTTTTGAGTACCATTTCATCAGGCACTCGCTTGATCGCCTCGGGTTTGTTGCCTGCCACCCAGAGTTGCTGAACTTCGATGGCTGCGTCTTCATAACCTGCACGCTTGAATGCGTCGTTGTAAAAATTTGTCTGGGCAGAGCCCATAGCACCCAGGGTAAATGCGAGCGCAGGTCGCCTTGCTTCGATCATCTCCTCAACATGATCACCTAACTCGAAGCTAGCACCAATTTGAATATCAATATCCGCAAGTGTACGGCCGCTCTTTGCGGCACCTTTTGCCATTGGCTCAAGAAAAATATCGGCATGTTCAGGAATAAATGAAGTGCCTAACCAACCTTGAGCAACCTCTCCGGTAAGTTCCAAAGACTTCGGACCCAGCGTGGCAAGATACAAGGGCAAGTTTGGCCTGGGTGGCTGAGATAACCGGATGGGCTTACCCTCACCTCCTGGTCTTGGCAACAGGTAATGTTTGCCATCATACTCAACGCGATCGCCTTTCAAACCTTTTTTAATAACCGCGATGCACTCTTTGAGCCTGCTCAGAGGCTGAGCAAAGTTTGCTCCGTGCAATCCTTCAACAACCTGAGGGCCACTGACACCAAGGCCTAACAAAAACCTACCGTGTGAAACTGTATCCAGACTCTGGGCTGTCATAGCAATCATCGATGGCACACGAGAGGAGATCTGCATTATGCCGGTACCCAGTTTAATTTTCTCTGTTTTTGCAGCGATGTAAGCTAATGGAACAATCGCATCCATACCCCATGCTTCGGCGGACCATGCGGAATCTACTCCCGCTTTTTCAGCCTCGACGGTATATTCAACGAGGCCGTCCCAATCTTCCCCGTTATAGTACGCACTGCCGATGGAAATAGAGGTTTTCATATTGTTCTCCTGTTTGCTCGCTGTTTTCAAGGGAAACTGCACGAGTATAGTTTCTAATGACTAATGACTAATGATCATATAAAGGTGCACATGGTGCGGCTAAGCGCCTCTGGATGCAACCAGAAGGTCTCGTTAAATTTCCGTAAACCCAAGGGGTTAACATCGGTGAAAATAATTCGCCCCCCGTCAGTTAAGCGCTAAGGCATTGACTACTGTTAGCGCATCGTGACTTAATTCAGACGTTGTTCAATTGTGATGCACAGGAAAAAGACGCGATGAATGTAAGTGACGCGGTCGCCAGCCGTAAATCTGTCAGAGCCTTCACTGATAAAAAGGTGGATACGAGCTTAATACTATCTCTTTTAGAAAAAGCTGCGCGAGCTCCCTCAGGGGGCAATCTGCAACCCTGGCGCATTTTCGTGATCAACGATGCGTCTTCTGGTCGTTTTCAAAAATTTTTGGCAAGCAAGACAGAGCAGGAAGACCCTGCGTACGATGTATATCCAGCGCAATTATCTGAGCCCTATCGCAGTTCACGTTTTAAAGTTGGCGAGGATATGTATGCGCTCCTCGGCATTCCCAGAGAAGACCGCGGTGGACGGATTCGGCGGTTGATGGAGAACTATCAGTTTTTCGGAGCGCCCAGTGCGTTTTTCTGTTTTGTTGACCATCAAATGGGAAAGCCGCAATGGTCTGATCTCGGCATGTTTCTACAAACGTTTATGTTGCTGGCAACCGAGGCAGGACTAGCAACCTGCGCACAGGAAATTTGGGCAACCCGACCGCAAACAGTCGCTGAATTTGTTGGGGCGCCACCTGAACTAGGCATATTCTGCGGCATGGCGATCGGTTATGAGGACACTGAAGCACCTGTCAACAAACTAATCTCCGAGCGAGAACCTCAATCAACCTTCATTAAGGTTATTACCTGAATTTGGCGTTCCACGCGTAATCACGAACAGGTAAACCCCAGATCGCGACACACTCGAAATACGGTTTCGAGCTGATCAGTTAAATCAAATCCAAACGGAGAATACATGACCGAACCGTCAGAGCAGACGACGCACAGCCAGCAACCACTATTTACTAAAGGATATACAAGGTACGTGCTCGGCGTTTTGACCATCGTCTATGTGTTTAACTTTGTTGACAGGCAGATTCTTGCCATTCTTGCCCAATCGATAAAGACCGATCTTGATTTGTCTGACACACAAATTGGCGCACTAAGTGGCGTCGCATTCGGTATTTTTTATGCAACGCTTGGTATTCCCATTGCTCGTCTCGCTGACAAACACTCTCGAGTCACTATTATCTCTGTCTGCCTGGCTCTCTGGAGCGCCATGACCGCCTTGTCTGGTCAGGCAACAAACTTCGTGCAGCTATTAATTGCCCGAATTGGCGTGGGCGTCGGTGAGGCCGGAGGCAGTCCACCCTCACACTCATTGATCGCAGACTACTTTCCAACCGACGCACGAGCCAGCGCCCTAGGAATCTACGCACTTGGAATTCCTGTCGGAATATTGTTTGGTAATCTCGCTGGCGGGTGGATAGATCAGTTTTTTGGCTGGAGAAATGCATTTCTGGTCGTGGGTATTCCTGGTATTGCGCTTGCTATTCTGTTGAAGATGACTGTAAAAGAACCTCCTCGTGGTTATTCAGAGGGACGCACACCCCCTGTTGAGCAAATTCCCTTTGCCGAGGTTCTTAAGACCATGTGGGGTTTCAAATCATTTCGCCACCTTTCAATGGGCGCGGCAACTCAGGCATTTGTTGGCTACGGTGCAATCGCTTGGATGCCGTCTTTTCTTATTCGTACGCACGGTATGACAACGGGAGAAGTGGGTACTGCGCTCGGATTGATCATCGGCATTGCTGGCGGTATCGGTACATTTTTTGGCGGCGTGTTGGCTGATCGCTTTGGTGCTAAGGATGTAAGGTACTATATGTGGATTCCTGCATACGGATTTCTCATCGCGGCGCCATTCTCTATAGCAGTATATCTTTTTGACAGTCTGTATATCGCTCTGGCGCTCTACGTCATGCCAGCCCTGCTTTCAAATTTATACACAGGCCCGACCTTTGGTATGACACAATCCCTCGCCCCTTTGGCGATGCGCGCAGCAGCATCTGCTTTGCTACTTTTTATCATCAATATCATTGGCCTAGTATTCGGACCAACGACAGTCGGGGTAATGAGCGACGTATTCCAAAACACCTTGGGCATGACTGATGTTGAATCTCTTCGCATCGCATTAATGATATGCACCTGTATCTATTTTGTATCTTTCATTAACTATTTCTTTGCTTCGAAACACTTGAAGAAAGATCTGGAAACGGTTCAATCGATGGCAGCCTCATAAGCGGCATCTCTCAATAGGAAAAGTTTTTTCCTATTGTATTGCGCGGGATCAATTTCCGCGCAAATATCGCTAAGTCAACAGCTTGCCAAATACGTATACTCCTCAGTTAAAACAAAGAGAGGTTCTGATGGCTAAAGATCTGGTATACACATCATTTGAGATCGTCGCCGAAAAAGCGGGTGACATATCTCTCGCAGTATACAAAAACTACTTTGCGAGGTGCCCCGGTTCCAAGGAATTGATGACACACGTTGATGACATAGTGCGGGGACGAATGCTCGATGAGGTCTATCGCCTGATGATGAATGAAGACTATAGTGACGAAGAAAGCTATCTGAATTTCGAGGTAAAAAACCACCGACTTGCCTACAGTGTAAAACCTGACATGTACGGAAATTTATTAGAGGCACTAAAGGAAGTGATTGCCGAATCTCTTGGGGCAGAATGGAATGACGCTTATGAGCTAGCCTGGCAATCGAGGATTGATCTATTTATCAAAGAAATTCAAAACAGACACTAAAAAGCAGAAACAACTTCAAGATTCCATCGCATAAAGCGAATTCGATCGATGCAGAAATCGATAAAGTGAATTTTGAAGTCTAGAAACCTTATTGCCCAAATCAATTGTCTCACCCATATAACTTGGTGGATCCGAACATAAATTTCGAATCCTCAGACTACAATCCAGATTTCTACACATGAGGTTACCGACTGTTTTACGCTCATCCGAACCTCTGACTATCGTGCTAAACATCGCCGTTCCGCTGGAATGATGAACATGATTACACCAAGAACACATCTCAAATCTGGGTTTGCGCACGCTCGCCATGGAACGCCTGAGCACTAACCCTCGTATTTCATCATTGGCAAGAGGCACCACGACATAACCCTGGTGGCCGGCCGGATGAATCCAGCCAAAATAGTCAAGCACACCCCAGTCCACATTGGCCAGATTGGGAACAACAGGAGGCCTTTTCTCATGTTCGAACACTTGTTTAATCTGCTCATGATCAAGCACCTCCATCCCCTGCGTCTCCTGGACCAATAATGACCACTTCAATGTAACAACGATTTTTTAGCTTGGCAACACTGCGCTTTTTCATACTAGAATGTCGTATATGTTAGCCAATATGAGCGCGCCTAAATGAGAAACCTCCCCTTCCTGGTATTTATTGCCTGTGCCATATTTACAACAACCACGGCAGCAGACGTGCAACATGGTACCCCGCAAGAATTGGTTTCAACTGAATACTACAAGCACTATTTCAAAAGCGGCGATAGCTATATTGCGGGTCAACCAAGTGAAACGGCTATCAGAAGACTTAGGCAACAAGGCATTACGGCCGTCGTCAACCTGCGAACTCCCGAGGAAATGATGGACAGAGAACAAGTGCCATTTGATGAAGCCGCCCTCGTCAAATCAATCGGGCTGGACTACGTTCAGATACCTATGAATGGTAATAAAGCCTACTCGGAAATTTTCCTGAATAAATTTATCGAGGCCTATGACGATCACAACGGGAAAATTTTGTTGCACTGTCGCGGGGCAAAAAGAGCCAGCCAAATCTGGGCGGCGTTCTTGGTAAAACACGAGGGTATGGAAATGACTGATGCGCTAAAAATCGCTAAATCTATCAATCTCGGCGACGCACCTTTAAACGGATTGTTAGGCACCAGAAACTCTACTAGAGAAACAAAGCGTCAGTAAACGAAAGAAACCACATGGCCAAAAGTGTTAATCCAATCGCCAAATGCCACTTAATAACACGTCCAAAGTAGAGCGTTTCATCAGACTCATAGCCTGATTTCATCACACTCGACATCAGGACATCGAACATTATGACGACAAATACGATAGGAGCGGTTGCAGGAATTATCGCCCCCATGAACAGTTCATAAACCGTTTCCGGATGCCACATAGGGTCAGCAAAAGGCAACACCAGGATGAGGAGCAAAGCAACAAGGTGCAGCATGTTGCGCAACAAACCTAAAGATTTCCAACTTTGGTACATATTGAGTCAGGTCCCTTTTGAATCATTAATATTGATTCCCGACAGAAACCGATTAAAAAATACAAAACAGAGTCGCATCTACTACCTTTTACGTGACACTATCTAATCGTAATTCAAGACTGGGAAAGCCTGTATTTTAACAGATCACAATCACACAAGAACACACTTTTTGCGTGATTACGTTTTCCTGACACTGATCACAGAGGATGCTGAAAATGAAAGTAACACGAATTGCCGCGCCGCTTGGAGCTCGAATTGAGGGGATTGACGTCAGGAAGGCGAATGAAGTTGAGTGGTTAGAGATCAACCAGCATTTTCTTGCACATCAGGTAATTGTATTTCCTAATCAGAATCTGACTGAAAGCGACCACATTGCGTTTGCCCGTCGCTGGGGAGAGTTAGTCAGACATCCTTATGCCGGTATGAAAGACTTCCCCGACATTATCGAATTGCAAAATGCTGGCAAGCAGAAAGATATCAATCAGCATTGGCACTCCGATATGACCTACAACAAAGTGCCACCAAAATTTACTATGCTCTACGCTCGCGAAACTCCTTCGATCGGTGGAGATACGGCCTTTTCCAATCAGATACTCGCTTTCAACACACTCTCAGAAGGACTGAGGTCTGTACTCCTGAATTTGAAGGCCGAACACACTGCGGCTAACCTTGCGACGCAGTACAGAAAAGACTCGGAAAAAGCCCCCAACGCAGTTCACCCCGTGATCAGAGAGCACGATGAGACGCATGAAAAAGCGCTTTTTGTTTGTCGTGCATTCACTTCGAGATTTCAGGGTTGGGGCGTAAAGGAGAGCCAAGCCCTACTTTCATTTTTATTTGAACATAGCGTTCGCCCGGAGTTTCAAGCGCGCCATCATTGGCAAAATGGTGATCTTGTCATGTGGGACAATCGATCCGTGTTACATTTTGCTGTGCACGACCATTCCGATGATGAACCTCGCAGGATTCACCGATTGCAAGTTGAAGGCACAGTTCCGGCCTGATTTTGACATTATGCTTTTGCTAACGTGAGATAGAAGTCAGCAGATGATGCGTTAAGAGGCTCGAGCAACTTTGTCGCCTCTTCCGACTGACCAATTTCAATGTAGACCTCCGCCAGCGAAATATGTCCGCGAGCATCGTCGGGTGCAGACTGAATTGCATTACGCGACTCAATGATGGCCGCCTGAAACTGACCAACATCAAGAAACTCAGAGGCGCTAGAAAGAAATACGCTGATATCTACTTTGGGCTCTTCCGAACCACCAGTGCAAGCGCTGAGAAAAAACAGGGCGACAAAAATTAGGAACAGGTTTTTAGTACGACGAAACGAGAGCATTCAGGGCTCCTCTGAAGCTGAGTGGTTTATTTACGGCGAAAGCTATTCGCCGGCATAGGTGCATATTGCTGGGTTTTTATTTAAATGAAGGAACCACCCGATAAATCAACCCTCTTATCCCACCTCGCGGGACCAGTTGCCATGCTCTTTCATGTAAATAATAGATGACGAACTTAAGCACAAATTCAATGCCGCCAATCGTCAACGCGGTTTCGACTTCGCCGGTGATAAAGTAGGCAATGATGGTTGTCGTAAGCGTCGCAAGAATTCGCCATGAAGTTGCTTTCAACAAGCTTCGCAGATGGCTTTCTCTATAGGGCTCTTTTATTTGGCGCTCATTTTGACCCGCGCCTTCAGTTGTTGAAGCACTCATTACAAGAACTTCAAAATCTGTTCGACACACTCTTCCACTGACTGCTCGCCGGTCTTCAACTCTATTTCCGGTATTTCAGGCTCCTCATAGGCACTGTCGATCCCCGTAAAGTTTGGCAGTTCTCCTCTCCTGGCTTTCTTGTACAAACCTTTAGGATCACGTTTTTCAGCCTGATCAAGCGTGACGTTCACGTATACCTCAATAAACTCACCTGCATCAAACAACTCTCTGGCCATTTGTCGCTCTGAACGGAAAGGCGAAATGAACGAGGTAATCACAACAATCCCTGCATCCACCATCAATTTCGTGACTTCAGCGACGCGCCTGACATTTTCGATTCGGTCCGCGTCTGTAAAACCCAAATCACGATTCAGCCCGTGACGCACATTGTCACCATCAAGAATATAGGTATGCAAACCTTTCTCATGCAACGCCTGCTCAAGCGCATTTGCGACTGTAGACTTTCCCGAGCCGCTTAAACCTGTAAACCAAAGCGCACGCCCCGGATGGCCATTCAACTTAGCTCGCGCTTTCTTATCGATCTCCAGCGCCTGACGATGCACATTTTCTGCACGACGAAGTGCGAAGTTGATCATCCCCGCGCCCACCGTGGCATGAGAGTACCTATCGATGAGTACAAATGCCCCCATCGCCTTGCAGGATTGATAGGCCTCATAGGGCACATCTTTATCAACACTCAACGTCACTTCGCTGATTTCATTTAGGGCAAGAGACTGACTGGAAATATGCTCGAAGGTATTAATGTTGTATTTGAATTTGATGTCTCTAATGGTCGCGTTGACTTTTGTCGTACCAATGATCATCCAGTAGTTCCGGCCGATGAAACCTTCCTCTTGGTCCATCCAAACTAACGAAACTTCGAATTGATCCGAAGCTTGACAAGGCTCGTCAGCGGCAACAATCACATCCCCTCGGGATATATCTACTTCGCGATCAAGTGTAATTGTGACTGCTTGATCGGCAACTGCCTTGTCGAGCTTTGTTTTATAGAGAATAATTTCATCAACGTTCGCCATCTCACCCGACGGCAAGACTCTGACTGCTTGCCCTTTTTCAACCTGTCCCGCTACGATGGTGCCCGTATATCCGCGAAATTCATGACTGGGACGGTTGACCCACTGCACAGGAAATCGGAACGGATGGTCAAGTTGAGAGCGGCCAACCTCTACAGCCTCAAGGAAACCGAGTAATGTTGGCCCGGTATACCAGGTCGTCTGACTGGATCGTTGAATAACGTTATCACCTTCCAACGCCGACATAGGTATTTCGGTGATCGTCTCGAAGCTTAGATCGCGCGAAAAGGCTCTGTATTCCTCAACGATATCGTCGTAAGTCTTTTTGTCAAAATTGGCCAGGTCCATTTTGTTGACCGCGAGCACAACATGTTTGATACCTAAGAGAGACGCGATAAACGAGTGTCTTCTGGTTTGAGTAAGTACCCCTTGCGTTGCATCTAGTAGTATCACCGCGACATCGGCAGTCGACGCGCCAGTCACCATGTTTCGCGTGTATTGCTCGTGCCCGGGAGTGTCCGCAACAATGAACTTGCGGTGATCTGTATTAAAAAATCGATACGCAACATCAATCGTAATACCTTGCTCTCGCTCTGCAGCGAGGCCATCCACTAACAGCGCAAAATCGATTTCACCACCTTGAGTGCCCATCTTTTTAGAGTCGTTGCGCAAGGATGTAACCTGGTCTTCAAAGATCATTTGCGCTTCATAAAGCATGCGTCCAATCAAGGTACTTTTACCGTCGTCAACACTGCCACAGGTGATGAAACGCAGTAAATCGAGATGGCTCTGCGTCTCAATGTACTCATCAACCTTCTGTTGAATCGTTTGAGCGGGAGCGTTTGTTGCTGATGTTTTAGCCACGTGTTGCGATCCTTTTTGTACTTTTTTAGAAGCAGCCATTAGAAATACCCCTCTTGCTTCTTCTTCTCCATTGACCCAGAAGAATCCGAATCAATCGCTCGCCCCTGGCGCTCACTGGTTCTGCTTTGCAATAGCTCAAGCACAATTGATGAAAGGTCATCCGCATCGGACTCGACAGCACCAGTTAATGGATAACAGCCAAGCGTTCTAAATCGAACCTGCTTAATCTTGATCTTTTCGTCTTCATGTAATTTCATGCGATCGTCATCGACCATAATCAGCATCCCGTCACGTTCTACTACTGGTCTTTCCGCTGCATAATAGAGCGGCACGATGGGAATGCTCTCTCTGTAGATATACTGCCAAATATCCAATTCAGTCCAGTTCGACAAGGGGAACACACGAATGCTATCGCCTTTTGCTTTGTAACCGTTGTAAAGGTTCCACAATTCCGGGCGTTGGTTTTTAGGGTCCCAACGATGCGTATTCGTTCTGAAAGAAAACACCCTTTCTTTTGCTCGGCTTTTTTCTTCATCTCGCCGCGCACCACCAAAAGCGACGTCGAACCCGTACTTATCTAACGCCTGTTTAAGACCTTCCGTTTTCATTACATCGGTATGCAAGGAACTCCCATGATCGAAGGGGTTAATATTCTTCTCGACGCCTTCAGGGTTAATATGGACGATCAGATCCATACCACATTCTGCAACAGCCGCGTCTCGAAACTGGTACATTTCCTGAAACTTCCACCTGGTATCGACATGCATCAACGGGAAAGGGGGCGGACTTGGGTAAAAAGCTTTCTTAGCTAGATGGAGCATCACGGAAGAGTCTTTACCCACAGAGTAAAGCATGACAGGGTTTTCTGCCTGCGCCATGACCTCACGCATAATGTGAATACTTTCGGCTTCTAATTTATCCAGATGGGAAAGCCCCTGACTTGATTCAATCACGATCGCTTCCTTGCTTGAGATACTCGTATTGGCTCGTTGGATATAACTGTCATAATCACTTGCGGGTTGGTAGGCACTGACGCCCAACACTATCCTGTTTCCCGTTTCACAAACTACTTCGTGAGATTTTTTCTCCTGCGCTAAATTACGAAATACCGCAGTAATCTCGCCATGTGGCCAAAATATCGTGTCTCTTCCGCCAGATAATGCTTTGAGCGCCGCTTCCAAATCGTGGCCTTCAGGAAACTTTCTCAAAAACAACCATCTACGCCCCGCACGCCCGTCGTTTGCAAAGAGCAAAATACCCATCTCAGCATGTCTATGAGCCTGAACAACGAGTGACAGATCTCTCTTTTTTTTAGCAACCGACGCTAAGCTAGAAATAACCTGCCATCGTGGTGGCTTGTCATGCTCATCGACCAATTCGTTCAATTCAACAACGTCAGGCAGCAGCCCGCTACCCGATAACAATCTTTCGGTACTTCTCAGAGATTTTTTCTCGCCTTTGTTGCTCAGCAATTGGTGAACTGCATGAGTGTCCCAAACCTCGAGCTCACTGACTGGATCTTTTTTACTGTAGAAAATCTCGTAAGGGAAATTCATGCCCAACCTCATGATGTCGCAGTTTGCAATTAAGCATATATTATCGGATCTTATCAATATTATTTATGTTATACATTAATCATAATGGGTATTATTGCATAATGCGACAAGCTTGTTCGGAAATTCCCCTACAAATAAGTCGTGTCGGGCGCCGAGAAGTCAGGGAACAGCAATCTACCCTCTCAGATAGCCGGTATACTTTTCTCCGCTCAGCACCATCTAGCGGTCAATCGAACCCGCATCGTGCTTTCTATTCAAAGACCGGCTCAAGAGACATCTATCACAAGCATAATCGGCATTAGCGCAGCTTCCGGCGCAACACTCTTTATCGTTGTTGCAATAGAACATTCTCTGGGCCTGCTTCGAAATGGCGACCTTTTCCTTCCGGGGTTTCTCTTCTCTGCGATATGGAGTGTTGCTTCATGGCAAACCTACCTCAAGACTATCTCCACGCATTAACTAACCGATTCATGGTCAGCGCGTGGCAGACTCCAGATCTCTAGCTTCTAGGGTTGCAACAAAGGAAGGTAAGTGGCTTGGCACTGCTTCAATCACCGATAGACTGACCAACCTCTCTGCCAAGATGTCGATATTTTTGTCTAGATAGAGACTCAATACCCGATCATCTTCCGAGTCCCAGTCGTATTGTTCCATTTCTTCAAGTATCGGCAGTACAGGTTGCTTTTGGACCAGTAAACGATACATGGCGATGACACCACCGGTTCTTTGACTACCAGCTGAGCAGTGAACTAACACAGGCTGCTTTTCGTTAACGGCTTTGTTTATCGCGGCGATGGCCTGGGCGTACTCCTCTATGTTTCCGGTACCATTCCCGTTCAGCGGATAACGCTTTTTGTCGATACCCAAATTT
>Ga0257126_1002130_pt1 | contig 13319 bp, 12 predicted proteins | sample SI060_120mmetaG_FD_190151 | JGI IMG/M metagenome (GOLD analysis project Ga0257126, IMG submission 190151) | Marine microbial communities from Saanich Inlet, British Columbia, Canada - SI060_120m | ecosystem: Environmental > Aquatic > Marine > Inlet | place: Canada: British Columbia | collected... | reverse complement strand
GTAGATGGAACTAAAGATTAATTGGTTGTAGTTCTTCACACCATCATAAGAAACACTCCGGCCGTTCCAAAATTCATTATTGCCGTCCCAATCAAAGACGCGCGTGCTAGTAACGCCTATTCGCCTGCCATATCGCTCCGCTAGATAATCGCCAAAGGATTCGTCAAAACTCCTTCTTTGCATACCTAGATTCGATCCAGGAGCAGCACCATGTGAAATAGCATGACCAAATTCATGGATGATGACATCAGCATCCTCTGCGTCGTCAACGCCACCTTCGCCGAAATACAATCGAGGTGGTGAATAGCCAAAATTAAACATACTGTTGTCTTGACCATTTAAAGCCTGTGCATCGGCATGTATAGTGTACGTCATTATATTAGAGTAGCCCAACGTATGAAGATAACGAGAGAGGGCCGTAACATGATAAACACACATTACCTGCTCAAATTCAGGAGCCGACCTGCCACCTGTCCAATCTTGAGGTGAAGTGCTGGGCAGGAAATATGGCGGATCGAAATCTACAATCTCAATAAAATCATTTCTCAGAAACGTAGTATCCGCAACTTTATCAACGGTAAGGGTATCGATGATGGTTAAAGAGTCTAGAACGCCGCCATTTGCATCATTAAGGTCTGTGTAAACTCCACCATAAGTTAAGTTGTAAGGAGTCAGAGGGTCTGGACTAAAGACTCTTACGTTAACGGTGGTATCAATAAAGTGAGCCGTTAAATCACGTTCTAAAAGTACAGATCCATCCAAGGATAGATACCTTACGCTGTGTGTTGCGCCTGCAAGAAGCGTATCTGCGAACACTGCCGACCATTGATCATTTATAAATAGAAGGGGATATGCGGATTGTGTGGGTAAAAGTTCTTTTTTAACTGTACCCAGTGTTGAACTTGATTTGAGTAGATCACCGCTCTGGTCATACACAAGCAGTAACTGCTCTTCTAGGAGTTTTTGACCGCCCAAATAATACTCATAACGCTCATAGGTAGCATGCGGCGTGGTCGTTTGATAAAATAATTTCGTTGATAGTAGCTCTTGACTAAATCCCGGAATTACCGCTAGTATGAAGAATAATGTGATGATTCTTTTCAAATTGGTCCCTTATTTGTTCGTATTCACTTTGCAATACCTCAACAGTATAGGTTAAAGATAACCCTTGATTTCTTTCGAGCACATAAAGGTCCGATTGTTTGATAATGCGCTCGACAAAAGACATTTGGTCATAAGAAAAACTGAGCCGGAGCTGTTTCGTTAAAAATTTCTCTTCACGTTTATTTGCATGTATCGCATCCATAGTGGCTTCGCCATAAGCCTCGATCAATCCGGGCACACCTAATTTGGTTCCTCCGAAATAGCGCACCACCACGCAAGCAATATTGATCAATTCATGACTTATCAAAGCGCGAAGAATAGGTGTGCCTGCTGTATGGGCAGGTTCACCATCGTCCGAGCTCCGCTCCGTAGTTGCTTCGGGTTGAATACGAAAGGCCCAACAGTGATGACGAGCGGTGGGTTCTTGAGCTTTTATGTATTCTAATTGGGCCTTAAAACTTTCTTCATTCTCACAATGAAAGAGGTAGCCATAGAATTTGCTTCCCTTTGATTTGAAAACCCCTTTAGACGGTTTTTCGACGGTGAAATATCGATCACTCACCGCGTTCATAATGATCTATGCCTAGCTTATAGGATGCTCCAGACGCATTTAGCGTTGGGGCAGGAATTCCTTCACTGAGGGTGTTTACAGAGGTGTAGCGGTGCCATTCGTCAACGCAGCCTGAATCAAAAAACGATTGTAAAACTCGGCCACCACCCTCGACCAAAACATGATGTATGCCATAAGTCATGAGTTGAGGAAGCCACGCCGGGATATCATACGGGTTGCAGACAATGGTATCGCCATCAAGCGAATCTACATTGCCAACAAATATTGGAGAGGAAGATAATTGAGCTATGGCTTCCATATGAGGCAAGGCAGAGGATACTACTATTATAGGACGTGGATTCGAGCCTTGGTAACGACGAGTTGTAAGAGACGGTCGATCCCAATTCAAAGTTTTCGCAGAAATAAGGATACCGTCGACAGATGCTCGCAATTGGTGCGATTTAACGGAAGCCAATGGACCGGAGATACGCGATGCACTTTCATCTGGTTGCCGCACTCTATCGAGGTATCCGTCCGAAGACTGTGCCCATTTTGCAGTTACATAGGGTCTATTCAAGTCCTTATTACAGAAAAAGACGCGGTTTAACTGACGGAAAAGCGTTGGATATTCAGAAAATACTACCTCGACGCCGTGGGATTTTAAATGTTCGACCCCTTTTCCATTAACAAGCTTGTTGCTGTCGCTACAACCCACGACCACCTTGGGAATACGACTGTTCGTTATTAAGAGACTACAAGGCGGTGTTTTACCAAAATGCGCACAAGGTTCCAAACTGCAGTATAAGGTGCTTGAGGCGAGCAGAGATTTATCCTCAACGCTATTTATTGCCATTACTTCGGCGTGCGGATCGCCAGCTTTTTGATGGTAACCTTCACCAATAATTACGCCGTCATGAACGATCACAGCACCCACCATAGGATTAGGAGCTGTTCGCCCGTTGGCATAAGTGGCCAATTGTAAGCAACGTGTGAGAAACTTGGCGTGTGACATGAGACAAAGGTAGTGGTGCAAGTCGTATTTTCGGCAGTGATGAAAACGCTGTCCTTCTATAAACAAAATGCACTTACAGTTTTGGCTCCTATATACGGTCCTCGCGAATCCGCCAATATTGTGGAATATTGGTTGGAACAGCAGCTTGGGTTAACACGTGTAGACCAGGTCTTGAGGGCAAAGGAAATCTTCCCGTTTGAAAGGTATGACCATGAATTGGCAGAATTAATTGCACGAAAACCTGTTCAATATATTGTGGGACACACCTTTTTTTACGGGCTTAAAATTGGCTTGAATTCAGAAACCTTGATACCAAGACCAGAAACTGAAGAGTTGGTGCGGGAAGTCATTCAATTGATAGACAATTCTGCTGCAACAAGTATTATTGATATCGGTACGGGAAGCGGTTGTATAGCGCTGGCTATCAAAAGCAAAAGACCTGACATTAACGTTATAGGCATTGATATAAATCCCAAAGCCATAGCGCAGGCGATCAATAATGCAAAACACCTTGATTTAACCGTGGAATTCAGGGTAGGCGATGTATTTAACTATGTCATGGATTCAGTAGACATAATAGTAAGTAACCCGCCTTATATCCCGAATAATGAGCGGTATGAGATGGAAACACATGTAGTGGCACATGAGCCTGAAAAGGCACTTTTTGTTCCCGATGAAAGACCGCTTCTTTTCTATGATGCACTTTTCGCTTTGAGTGCGAAATCTTTCGCTTATAGAGGCGGATGGGCGGCTTTTGAAATTCACCATTTGTTCGGTGAAGAAATGAAGGCGCTAAGCGTGAAACATAACGCTAAAGAAGTTAAATTGATACAGGATTTGCAAGGCAAAGACCGAATGCTATTGGCAAAATATGGACGTACAGATTGAAATAGAACGCTTGCGAAGCGAATTACATAAGCACAACCACCGCTATTATACGCTAGACGCTCCGGTGATAAGTGATTATGACTTTGATCAATTGCTTAAAAAACTGGAGCAATTAGAAGCAGCGCATCCTGAATTTTTTGATCCAAACAGTCCGAGCGTTAGAGTAGGAGGTGAGGTAACAAAAAACTTTGAGACCGTAAGCCACCGTTTCCCTATGCTTTCATTAGGAAATACTTACAGTCTAGAAGAACTGCAAGATTGGATCATTCGCGTTCAAAAATTGGCGCCGAATGCAACATTTGTTTGTGAATTAAAATACGACGGTGTTGCTATCGGTATTCAATACGTTAACGGTGCTCTATCTCGCGCGGTTACGCGGGGTGACGGCGCTCAAGGTGATGATATTACAACGAACGTACGAACGATAAAAAGCATTCCATTACAACTGACGGCACCTTATCCTGAGGATTTTGAGATACGAGGGGAAATTGTTCTTCCTCACGCCCGGTTTGATGCTTTAAACGCACAACGTTCCGCGCAGGGGCTTTCACTATTTGCCAACCCAAGAAACTGCGCTTCGGGTACATTAAAACTACAAGACAGTGCAGAGGTAGCGAAACGAGGGTTAGACGCTTACTTGTATTATGTCTTGCCAGAAGGTGTTCTCGCTTCCAACCACAGTGAAAGCATTGCACATGCTGGAAAATTGGGCTTTAAGATTCCAAGAACTCAAGACAAATTTATCGCGAAATGTGACAGTATTGAAGCCATTATGAGTTTTGTCAATCATTGGGATAAAGCGAGAAAAGAACTCCCGTTCGATATAGACGGTGTGGTCATTAAAGTGGATAGCTATAAAGCGCAGGAAGATCTTGGTTTCACTGCGAAAAGTCCTAGATGGGCCACGGCCTTCAAATTTAAAGCCGAAAGAATACCAACTGTTCTTGAATCTGTAAGCTATCAAGTGGGCAGAACTGGTGCTATAACGCCGGTGGCCAATTTGAAACCTGTTTGGCTCGGAGGAACAACTGTAAAGAGGGCTTCTTTGCACAATGAAGACCAAATAGCCGCTTTAGACCTGCACAATGGCGATACAGTTTTTGTAGAAAAGGGTGGTGAAATCATACCAAAGGTAGTAGGCGTGGATGTAGACAATAGAATGGAATCGGCGCTTCGAATTGAATTTATTTCCCATTGTCCAGAGTGTCATTCACCACTTTCTAGATTGGACGGAGAGGCCCAACACTATTGCCTTAACGAAAGCAGTTGTGAACCTCAGGTCAGTGGTAGAATTGACCACTTTATCTCGCGTAAGGCAATGGATATCAATGGTATGGGACCCGAAACTGTAGCGCTCTTAGTTAAGAAGAATCTAGTTAGTACCCCGGCAGACCTCTACAAACTAACCTATGAAGAACTTATTCAACTCGACGGGTTCAAAGAAAGAAGCGTTTTAAATGTTCTTGAAGGGTTGGAAGCTTCGAAGAGTCAGCCGTTTGAACGTGTTTTATTCGCAATAGGTATTCGTCATGTTGGCGCAACCGTTGCGAAGAAACTCGTGCGCCACTTTAGAACCATAGAATCTTTGTTATCTGCGAATCGAGAGGACCTTCTGGCGGCAGAGGAGATTGGGGAGGTCATAGCCGACCAATTATTAGCTACCTTCCAAAAGCCAGAGTGGCGCTTAGAAATTGAAAGACTACGGCAATATGGTTTAAATTTTGAAGCGGAGCTGAAAGAACAACTATCGGATTCGCCTATTTCAGCAAAAAAGATTGTGGTTAGTGGCGTGTTTGAGAGCATTAGTCGAAATGAGCTCAAAGAACTTATAGAAACACTTGGTGGTTCAAACGTTAGTAGCATAAGCGGTAAGACGGACTATGTATTTGCTGGAGAAGGCATGGGCCCTGCAAAACTAAAAAAGGCTACCAGTCTTGGTGTTCCCATATTAAATGAAATGGAGGTTCGGACCTTGCTTAATCTATGAGACAGATCAAAGAATTCTTCTGGAGGCGTGGACTAAAACAGGCATTGCCGAGCAGGCACTTACTTAGAAATAGCGACCCAAAAGTTACTGTTTTAACGAGTAATCACGCTCTGATTGAGGTGGTTAAGGAGTATTTCACTGCAGTAGATTTCATTTACTTCGAGAACATGCGAAGACCAAAGGGTGAGATATTAAAGACATACCATCTTTATAAAGATGATATTAGCTTAAGAGGCGAACCGAAGCGATTTATCCCTGACCCGGGAGATAACCATATCTTGTTGAACCTTGAAAACGATTCGCCGAATTTAACCTGGTATTGGTACGCAAGAAGCTACGACATTAGGGTAGATTTGTGCGGAATCTATGAAAATGCTGATTTAAGTATTACGAACCCTAACATATCCCTAAAGGAACAATTGGCAATGCTTAAAAACATGCTTAAAGTGATGACTACAAATGAATAAATTAGACCTATCAGGAGTCGGTGTTGCATTGGTTACTCCGTTTCAGCGTAATGAGACAAAAAGTGTAGATTATACAGCACTTGAACGCCTCTTAGAGCACTGCATCTCAAATGGCGTGAACTACTTCGTTGTCAACGGCACAACGGCTGAAAATCCAGTTATAACAGTGGATGAAAAGCAGCAGGTACTTCAGTTCGTACTAAAGGTAACAGCGGGTAGAATTCCTGTTGTTTTTGGAATTGGCGGTAACAATACTCATGCTTTGGTTGAAGAGCTGGAAGCGTTTAATACTGACGGCGTTTCTGCAATTCTGAGCGCAAGTCCATATTACAACAAACCTTCACAAGAAGGTATTTACCAACACTATGCAGCATTAAGTGCCGCGAGCCCCTTGCCATTAATATTGTATAATGTTCCAGGAAGAACAAGCAGTAACATGAGTGCGCAGACAACCGTTCGTTTGGCTAAGGACTTTGGTAACATTGTCGCAATAAAAGAGGCGAGTGGTAATCTTGATCAAATCACAGAAATTTTGCTCGAACGACCTGCAGACTTTCAAGTAATTTCCGGGGATGATAACCTCACCTTTGCTATGATGGCCCTAGGAGCTGAAGGAGTTATTTCTGTGAGTGGGCAGGGTGTTCCAGAAGTCTTCTGTACTATGGTTAACCATTTATCAGCAGGCCAATGGATACAGGCACGCGCAGCACACCTTAGTATCTACGACTTAACAAATCAATTGTTCGAAGAAGGCAATCCAGTGGGAATCAAAGCACTTCTAGAAGCACGAGGCATCACGACGGCCGCAGTTAGACTTCCTTTAGTAGAGGCGTCGAGTGACCTTAAAAACTCCTTAATAGCAAGTTTAGAAGTCCTTAGCTTGGTCTAAACGGGGTTATGAAGGTATTATATGCACTGCAAGGCACCGGAAACGGCCATGTTGCAAGGGCAAGAGAAATTGTGCCAATTTTAGCAAGCCGATGTGATTTAGATGTCCTCGTCGCAGGTACCCAAAGTCAGATTGCCTTGGAGTATCCTATCCGATTTAAGAAATTTGGATTAACCATGAAATATAATTCCAGTGGGGGAGTAAGCTACTGGAAAAGTTTATTTGGAAACAAACCCTTACGATTCATAAGGGATGTTTACACGCTTCCCGTTAAAGGGTACGACCTGGTGATTATCGATTTTGAAGCCATCACTTCATATGCTTGTTTACTTAGAGGAGTTAAGAGTTTACAGCTTAGTCACCAGGCGGCGTACTGGTCCTCACGAACACCGCGTCCGCCTAGGATTGTATGGCTATGGGAGTTCATTTTGCGCTACATGTCACCCAGTGCGTTTAAAATTGGTTTTCATTTCAGTGCCTATGATTCCTTTATTTTACCACCGATCATTAGAGGTGATGTTCGTAAATTAACTCCTATAAATGGTGATCATTACGTAGTGTACTTACCGGCCTATAGTGCAACCACATTGGCGCACTGGTTTCAGCAGTTTCCCGACGAACAGTTTGTAATTTTCTCTAGAGACGAAGTGATAATTGACACTTTAAATACGACCTTTTTAAGTATTGATAATAAGTTGTTTACAGATTCATTAGCGAAATCAAAGGGTATTATTTGCAGTGCGGGTTTTGAAGGTCCCTCTGAAGCAATGTTTTTAGGTAAAAAAGTGTTGCTTTCACCAATATCAGGACAATACGAGCAAGCCGCGAATGCCGTATGTGCAGAGCGGGAAGGCGCTATGGTATTTTATCAGCTCAATGCCTTAGCGGTAGATATTTTCAAACGTTTTTTCATTTCAGAAAATTCTGTTAAAAGGGCATGGCCGGACTACACTGAAGACCTTGTAGAAGGTATTTTAGCCAGGGCGAAGAACGGAGAGGATTTGGACGATATTTCCACTCTACAACTTCACTAAAAATCGTATCTTTGCGCGTTCATGAAATTGATTAGACTAGCTACATACCTGCTATTTGCCTTTGTTTTGACAAACTGCGGCGAATACCAAGAGGTTCTTAAAAGTAAAGACCTTGATTATAAATTCTCGAAAGCCGTAGAATACTACGACGCAGGAGAGTATAACAAGGCCTATCCTATTTTTGACGAATTAATCTCGTTATACCGCGGAACGCACAAAGCACAAGAAGTGTACTTTTATTATGCGAACACACTGTATTTGCAGAAAAACTACATCTTAGCTGGCTACCATTTCAAGAATTTCTACAAGACATTCCCTCAAAATGAACAGGCGGATGAAGCCGCGTATTTAACGGCCTACTGCTACTATTTGGAAGCCCCAAAGCACAGTCTAGACCAAGCCTACACGTTTAAAGCAATTAACGAGATTCAACTTTACATTAATACTCATCCAAATTCTGATAAGCTAGAAGATTGTAATGCTTACATGGAGGAGCTTAGAAGTAAGCTAGAGTTGAAGAGCTATGAGATTGCCTTTCAATATTACAAGACTAGACAGTTCAAAGCAGCTATGACGGCGTTCACTACAACCGTTAGTGAATACCCGGATACGCCATACCGTGAAGACGCCTTGTATTATAAAACGCTATCGGCCTTCAAATTGGCAAATAACAGCCTCGAAGCGCTACAAGATGAAAGATTTACAGAGGCCAAAACAGCATTAAATGATTTTGAAGAAGCGTTCCCAACTAGTGATCGCCTCGAAGATTTACGTAAATTGATACACTAAATTCCTGATTTCCTATGGATTATAAAAAGATGCAAGCGGACAAGAATACGCGAACGCACAACACTAACGCTATTGATGCACCTACGGATAATATCTACGAAGCATTGACCATTATCTCAAAGCGTGCAGAGCAAATCAATGACATTACTCGCGAGGAGCTGCACGCAAAACTGCAGGAATTTGCTTCTTCCACAGAATCTCTAGAAGAGATTTTCGAGAATAAAGAGCAAATTGAGGTGAGTAAGTTTTACGAAAGCTTGCCGAAGCCAACTGCAATGGCCCTTCAAGAGTGGTTAGAAGATCGTATCTACTACCGCAAAGAGAACGAAGAAGAGAAATAGATCGTGGAAATAGGGCCTTTGTACAAGCGAAAGGTACTGCTTGGAGTTTCCGGCAGTATTGCGGCCTACAAAAGTGCTCATTTAGTCCGTGAACTAATTAAATGGGGTGCTGAAGTCCAGGTAGTGATGACCACTGCTGCGAAGGACTTCATCACCCCATTGACGCTTTCTACTTTAAGTACACGTCCCGTCTACAGTACTTTCTTAAAGGAAGAAGAGGAGCAATATGGTGTATGGAACAACCATGTAGACTTGGGTTTATGGGCCGACCTTATGCTCATAGCGCCAACTTCAAGTAATACACTTTCAAAGCTTGTTACAGGCGCTTGCGACGATTTGTTGTCTGCTGTATACATGAGTGCGAAGTGCCCTGTCTATGTGGCCCCTGCCATGGATTTAGACATGTACAAGAATGCCGCGACTGCATCCAACATAGAAGTATTGGAATCCAGAGGGGTAGTGGTCCTGCCGGCCGAACACGGTGAACTAGCTAGTGGTTTAATAGGGCAAGGAAGAATGGCAGAACCCGAAGCTATTTGTGAATTTATCACATCGCACTTACTGAAACAACTTCCATTGTACGGTAAAAATGTGCTTATCAATGCGGGACCTACGCATGAGCATATTGACCCTGTTCGGTATATTGGTAACAATAGTACAGGACAAATGGGTGTTGCACTGGCGCAAGCATCCAAAGCCTTGGGTGCCACTGTAACCCTTGTATTAGGACCAACACATCACCCTCTAGATTTGAAAGGTCTACAGGTTATTCGTGTTGTTAGCGCGAAAGAGATGTTAACAGCGATGCAAGAATATTACCCTTCCTCCGTTTTAACCATATGCACAGCAGCGGTTAGCGATTTTACACCCGTAGATGCTGAAGATAAAAAACTTAAGAAAACATCTATGACGGGTACTATGAGTCTTCAACTTGAACAGACACCAGATATACTGGCGGCTTTAGGTGCTGCAAAGAAGCCCAATCAAAAATTGGTAGGTTTTGCGTTAGAGACGAACAATGGTGAGGATTATGCTAAAGAAAAGTTGGTGCGGAAAAATGCGGATGCCATTATTTTGAATATGCTTAGTTCTAAGACTGGATTTGAATCCAATACTAATGCCGTCGATATATTTTTCCAAGATGGGGGAGAACTGTCCTTCGAACTTATGGATAAATCGCTTTTAGGAAAACAGCTTTTAGAGGCATTGATTGAAAAATTTCAATGAGCATGAATCGGTCAATTCTCTTTGTCTTCATTTTATACCTCCTCGCAGGACACTGTAATGCGCAAGAGCTACGTGCCACAGTTAAAGTATTGAGCCCAGAGGTTCAAGCGACCAACAAGGATATATTTCAAACGCTCGAAACGTCGATGGAAAATTTCCTGAACGGCTATGCATTTACCGACCACAAATACAGTGATGAAGAACGTATCGAATGCAACTATATCATGACAGTCAATAGCTTGAGTGGTACTAGGTTTGATGCAACTTTGCAGGTACAATATTCAAGACCAGTTTACAATAGCAACTACAACTCACCTGTATTGAAAGTGCTGGACAAGGATGTGGTTTTTAGCTACCAAGAGAATGAGCCTATAGATTTTCAACAAAATACCTACACCACTAACCTAAGTTCTATTTTATCGTTCTATGCGTATACCATCATTGGTCTGGACAGATGCACGTTTAAAGCTAATGGAGGAGATGCCGAATTTGCCATTGCACAGAATATTGTTACAACTGCGCAAAGCAGCGGTGGCGCGAGCGGGTGGAAGAGCTTCGATGGCACGAAAAATAGATTTTGGATCACGGATGCTTTAATGAGTCCAGTTTTTGAGCCAGTGAAAACGTGTCTTTACATGTACCACCGTCAAGGATTAGACCTTATGTATTTGACTGAAAACCATAAGCAAGCTTTAGAAACCATAACAACAAGCTTAAAAGCATTGGAGATTCCAAATCAAAAGCGTCCCAATAGTTATTTATTAAACCTGTTCTTCGACGCGAAAAACACGGAGATATTATCCTTGTACTCAGAAGCAGCAACATTGGGAGTGGATACCAAAACGCTTCAGACTACTTTGGAGGGATTGGATCGCACACATGCAAGCAGCTACGGTGATTTAGGAGGAAAGTAATGCTGAAAAGAATACGAATACGAAACTTCATCCTGATCGATGAGTTGGACCTTCCAATTCTCGGCGGAATGACGGCGATGACTGGTGAAACCGGTGCGGGCAAGAGTATACTACTAGGTGCACTTGGTGCGGCTTTAGGACAAAGGCTTTCAGCAAAATCTGTGCTCAAGGACAAAAAGAGTAAGGCTGTTGTTGAACTTGAGGTGGTATTGCCGGAATATTTAGAAACAGAATTTCTTTCGAAGGATATTGATTTTGATACGCATAGTGTATTTCGAAGAGAGCTGTTGCCCAATGGGAAATCCAGGGCCTTTATCAACGACACCCCTGTTAAAAGTGCGGACTTAGCTCATTTTGCGGGCCAGTTTATTGACATAAACAGTCAAAGTGATTCCGGTCTACTTACGGATATCGCTAAACAAATGGAGCTGATTGATTCGTTCGTAGCATCAGTGGAAGAACGTATTGAATATGATGCTCTATTTACCGCTCTAAAAAATGTTATACACAAGCAGAAATTGCTTGTTGAACAAGCGGACACAAGCGATTTAGATTACCTAGAGTTCCTATTCCACGAGCTCGATAAGGCCAATGTTAAACCGGGCGAATATGATGAAATTGAAGAATTGGTTCATTTAAATAAAAATGCAAGCGACTTCAACGATCAATACAATGAATTGGCCCATCTCATCGGTGGGGAATCGAAGCTTTTGGACCAATTGTTTACCGTTGAGTCTAAACTAGCACGCTTAGCGACAAGCGATGAAACTACGGAGCCATTACTTGAGAAGTTATTGGAGGTTATTACACATACACAATCCATCGAGCGTGAAATCAGAGAACGAATTAAAGCTGCCGAATTGACCGTTGATGTAGATGCCTTGATTGATCGAAAAAATCAAATCGATGGGCTTATTCGTAAGCATCGCGTTCTTGATTCAGAGGCCTTGGTAGAAAAATTTGATGCACTAGGAGCTCAGATTAAATCAATAAAAGATAAAGATGCTTTATTGAAGACGTTGAAAGCTGAGCAACTCAAACTTGAAGGAGCGATTAAAACTGCCGGGACCAAACTTCATGCGAAGCGCTTGGAGGCTACAGAACTTATTCAAAGTTCACTCGCTGGGTATTTGAGTGATGTGGATCTGTCCAAGGCAAAGATTGAATTGGTCTGGCAAGAACAACCTGCGACATCCTACGGATTGTACAAACCTCAATTCATGTTTAGCGCGAACCCTGGGAGCCCGCTTGAGCCTTTAAATAAGGTAGCGTCTGGGGGTGAGCAGAGTCGAGTTAAGTTGGCGTTGAAAGCTGCTTTAGGTAAACACATTACTTTGAGTTGTCAAATTTTTGATGAAATAGATACTGGTATAAGTGGCGCCACAGCAGAAAAAGTGGGCAACCTAATGTCGCAATTGGCTCAAACGCAACAAATCATAACGATTACACATTTACCTCAAGTAGCCTCAAAGGGTTCTACCCATTGGATGATTTCGAAATCATCTACGGACACTACAACAGAAAGTAATGTATATACACTCGCCCCTAACGAGCGAATTGAAGAACTTGCGCGAATGCTTAGCGGCGCTAAAATCACCCAGGCTGCGAAGAATCAGGCAGAAGCCTTGTTGAAAGCGAGGTAAAACCTATTTTAGCAACTTATAACAAACACAAGAATATGTCAAACGGATTACTCAGTGGCAAATGCGGTATTGTATTTGGCGCTTTAAATGCAGATTCAATTGCTTGGAAGGCAGCGGAAGCGATCCACGCACAGGGCGGTAAAGTGGTATTGACTAATGCACCTATTGCCATGCGCATGGGTGAATTAAACAATTTAGCAGAGGCTATTGACGCACCTATTATAGCTGCAGATGCCACCAGTATGGAAGACTTGGACAAGTTGGTTACAGGGGCCATGGAACACTTTGGAGGTAAGATTGACTTTATCCTTCATAGTATTGGTATGAGTGTAAATGTCCGCAAAGGCAAGCACTACACTGAATTGAATTATGACTGGCTTCAAAAAGGTTGGGATGTAAGTGCTGTTAGTTTTCACAAAGTTATGCAGAGCGCTTGGAACCATGATGCAATGAGCGAATGGGGATCAATTTTAG
>Ga0257126_1002128_pt1 | contig 13330 bp, 8 predicted proteins | sample SI060_120mmetaG_FD_190151 | JGI IMG/M metagenome (GOLD analysis project Ga0257126, IMG submission 190151) | Marine microbial communities from Saanich Inlet, British Columbia, Canada - SI060_120m | ecosystem: Environmental > Aquatic > Marine > Inlet | place: Canada: British Columbia | collected... | reverse complement strand
GCCTGTTGGCTATCGTTGTTCTAAATGCCTGTGAAAGTGAGGGGCCTTCATCTGTGCTTGACGGTGCATCCGAAGAGCATCAGGGAGTGTCGCAGTTAAATGTCATGCTGGGAGAGGCAGTCACTATTTACCGTGATAGCTACGGTACGCCCCAGGTTTTCGCGGAGACTAATTATGGTGTCTTTTACGGCTACGGTTATGCCGTTGCCACTGATCGCCTGTTTCAAATGGAAATGCTCAAGCGCACGGCGCAGGGCCGGGTAGCCGAAGTACTAGGCGCCGATTATCGCGGCCTCGATATTAAGCTTCGTACCGAATATAACCACCCGACAGTGAGAGAGCAGGTGGCGGCGTTGTCAGATCGGGATTTGGCGATCCTAAATGGCTATGCTGCGGGCTTCAACGCCCGGCTTGACGAATTGCGTGCCAAGCCGGGAAAGCCCTTGCCCAAGCCGTTTTATGACTATGGCTTTAGACCATCTCGTTGGACGGCTTACGATGTTGCAGCTATTTTTGTCGGGTCGATAGCCCATCGCTATGCTGACTTCAACAGTGAGCGTGATAATCTGGAATTTCTCCAAGCCATGGAGAAACGGCATGGCACCGATAAGGCTTGGGGGTTATTTAATACGGTAAAGTGGCTACGTGATCATGGGTCGCCTACGACGGTGCCTCGAAGTAAGCCCGGCGAGGTGCCATTAGCCCCTAGACCGGAATATCTCGACGAGCAGGTTGAGCCAGCCATTGTTAATCGAATCGTCTACGACGATGTTGGCAAGTTTGCTGGGCTCAGTCGAACAATCGAAGGACTGGCGCGCCATCGCCAGCAGGTAGCATCATCGGGCTACGGCAGTCATGCCGATTTTTCGCCGGCCAGTAACTATTGGGCTATGTCGGGTTTGTCAGATGCTCCCGGAGCGTTGCTCAATGGGCCCCAGTTTGGTTTTGCACTACCAAGCTATGTCTATGGCATAGGGCTTCATGGCGGCGATTTTGACGTGGTTGGGAATACTCTACTGGCACTACCTGCGCTGCTGTTCGCGCACAATGACGCCATTGCCTGGGGTAGCACTGCTGGGATATCGGACCAGACCGACGAATTCTGGCTGGTTTTAAACCCCGATAATACTGAGCAATATCGGCACAATGGTGCTTGGCGGACATTCGATTCATGGCCTGAGGTGATAGAGGTTGCGGGTTCAGAGACTGTCACCGTCACCGCACGGCGTTCGGTTCATGGCATGGTTCTGGCTCATGATCCAGAAAAGGGGCTTGCCTGGGCGCGGGCGCGAGCATGGGAAGGTCGGGGGGTGGATGATCTAATGACTTGGGTCTGGCTAGCTACCGATCAGACCTTAGAAGATGCCGATAAGCGTATTGAAGGGAAAACTACGAACATCAATATGTATACCCTCGATAAATCGGGGCGTCTCGGCTACGTTCACAGCGGCAAGTATCCCAGGCGCGCAGCCGGGCATGACCCTAGACTTCCTGCCCCAGGGGATGGAAGCATGGACTGGCAGGGGATGCGGCCCTACGCTGAAAACCCGAGGCTACTGGATCCTAAGCAGGGCTATATCGTCAACTGGAACAACCGACCCTCGGCAGATTGGATCAGTTCAGACCTCTGGTCGTATACATGGTCTCGGGCGGATCGTGTGCATATTTTGATCGATGAACTCGAAGCATTAAATGGCGGAAGCGTTGCCGATTTAGTGGCGATTAATACTCGCAGTGCCTTTGAAGATGTCAATCATCGCTACCTGCTGCCCAGATTACGCTCAGCGTTGGCTCAACAGAGGCTGAGCCCGACAGAGCAAGGGGCAATGACGATGTTGTTTGACTGGGATAAGAGCTGGCGTGTTGATAACAATGGTTTGTATGGACCAGCCAATGCCCTCATGGAAGCTTTTGTTCGTTTGCTTCAGGTACAGATCTTTCTCGATGACGTTGGGGATAGTGAGTACTTTCGATTTGCGGCCACTAATTATCCAAATAACCCTTTAGGGGCGTCTCTCGGGACATCGGTAGCGATTCGTGCACTGGTGCACTGGCTTGATATTGTAGAGAGTGGTGGGGTGCCGCCCTATGATCTGCTAAATGATGCTCCCCTTGAAGACGTCTTGGTTCTAAGTTTTAGGAAGGCTGTTGCAGGGCTAACGACTGATCAGGGTGCTAATCCACTTAAGTGGCGCCTGAAAGCGGCGCCAATGATATGGCGGCCGGTCAACTTCCGAGGTGTGCCGCAAGCCGACCCCGCCAACGTGGTCTCCCTTCCCGGCTATCAGAACAGAGGCAGTGAAAATAACGTTTTTGTGGCTACTGGCAGTGGTATAGAGGCCCGAGATGTTGTTCCTCCAGGGCAGGGTGGGCATTGGATGGCGTCAGGTGAGCCCGGTCCCCATCGAAGCGACCAGTTCAAGTTGTACTCTGACTTTGCTTACAAAGCGTTACCTTTTCAGCATGAGGCGGTGGCAGCTGCGGCTAAAACAGTGCGCGAGCTTCGAGTGATACACCCACATTAGGGGGCTGTTTCGGGTTTTGTAGGAGCTGCACCGGGAGAAGTCTGTTTTTAAAGGGCGAGGCAATAGGGGCACCTTTGTGGGTAAATCTCGCGCCAAAAAAAAGGCGCCCCTTGGGGCGCCCATTGCTAGCCTTAGACCTAATTTAGAAACGGTAGCGGGCTTCGAGACCTATGGTGCGAGGTCTATTAGTCACTATGCGGGGCCGTCCTGGCATCTCAGCGGCGATTGAGCGGTTGTCCGCAAGGTTAGCCCGCTCGTCGGTGACATTGTCAGCAAACAGCGTTACATCCCAGTTTTCATTGAGCACGCCCGCACGCAGGTTCAGAGCAGACCAGCTATCTCGGTCCACAATCGAGCCATTGTTAAAGCTGGTGCTGTCGCCGTAATAGTTTGCGTCTGCCCGCAATCGCCCATCCCAGCCGCTGAAGGCGGGGAATATGTACTGAGCGGAGCCAGTACCGGTCCAGTCAGGAACGCCGTGCAGTGCTTGACCTTCGGCATAACCCGGGAAGCCATCACCTGAAGCGCTGGCAACTTCGGTATCGGTATAGCCAATGCCCATATCAAGTGTCAGGCCCTCAATAGGTGCCGCGGAGAGTTCGACTTCAAAACCTTTGCTCTCAACGTCACCCACATTGGCGTCAACTTGAAAACCACAGGCCAAACGCTGCACTTGTAGAGAGTCACTCCAGTCAATAAAGAACGCAGCCGCGTTAAGGGACACTCGGTTATCTGCAAGTCGAGACTTTACGCCGACCTCGTAGCTCCAGAGACTATCGGAGTCATAGGTACGCAACGAATCGGGGTCGAGGCCTACGCTGTCAAGTTCGTCGCCACATAGCGTGGGCGATACTTGTCCATTAACACCGCCAATGCGGAAGCCCTTGGAGGCGCTGGCATAAAAATTAAGATCATCTGTAGCATCGAAGGAGGCCATGACCTTGGGATTGAAACCACTTTCGCTTTGAACACCCGAGAAGGCACTGGGGCCTCCGTTGGCGAATCCGTCAGACGCAGAGTCAAAAGAAACTTCAGTGTCATACCATCGACCGCCAGCAGTCAGCGCCAATCGGTCTGTCAGGTCGAAGGTTATTTCGCCAAAGAGTGCGAGTTCTTCAACCTGCTCGGGCTGGCTGGTGATGTAGATCAAATCACCCGGCACAATGCCAGGTGTTCCGGGTGCCGGTATACCCAGAGCTGCGCCAAGCGCCGCATCGGCGCCGGGTTGCAGTGCTGGTGGGTAGCCACGAGTGAACTCACTATCGCCATAGAAAAATCCCACGGTATAGTTTAATCGTCCATCAAGGTTGCTGGTAAAGCGGGTTTCATGAGTAATATTTTCGTACTCCGATGTGGTTTCCAGTACCGATTCCAGCGGGGTAATGGGTATTCCCACAGCAGCGCCATAAATAAAGTCTAGGAAGGTATGCTCTTCTTCAAACTCAGAGGTATCCCGCTCATACATTGCCGTTGTTGACGTAATGTCACCCGCATTGATCGACCAGTTAACGACAACGCTAGCAATCCACCACTCATCTTCACCCGGTTCATCAGCGTCAAAGAAGCGTCGTGTTTCCATATTTTCCGCATCGACATCAGCGAAGGGGAGGCCATCAGCTTTAATTTTTTGGTACATGAATTTAGGCGTGATCGACAGATTGTCAGTAGGCATCCACTTCATGGCAATTTGGGTGCCATAATAATCTTCGTCATCGACATCTTTATTGGTGTCAAATGCAGGGGTGGTGCCTTGTACTGTCTCACCGGTTTGGTAGTTCAGCCAATTGGGTTCGTAGACTCGGTCATAAATACCCGAGATAGAGCCGTAATAAGCCGCGATGCGCAGCCCGAGCTTGTCTTCGATAAGAGGCACATTAATGTTGCCGTCGAAGGCGTAATTTTCGCCGCCGTCAGCCACCGACGAGACCGAAGTGTGAATAGAGCCAGAGCTTTCATCCAGGCTGGGTTGTTGCGTAATCAGGCGAATAGTGCCGCCCATTGAGCGTGCGCCATACAATGAGCCTTGAGGGCCTCGAAGTACTTCGATGCGCTCAAGGTCTATGACCCGTGGCTGTAGAGCAGAGGTGACTGGCACATCGTCGATGTAAATACCGGTAGTTGCCGAGGAAGACTTATCACCGCTACCAAAAACGCCGCGCAGAGACGGAGAATTCGAGTCGAAGCGACCGTCGGACTGGAAGGCTGTGCCAAGGTTTGGAATGCGGACCGCAAAATCTAGGTAGCTGTCGATGCCCATTTCTTCAATGGACTCCTCGGACAAAACCGTAATGGACATGCCAACCTCTTGTAACGATTGCGCCCGTTTTGTAGCCGTAACAATGACTTCTTCGAGTTGTCCAGATTCTTGAGCATAAGGCGCATTTGAAAAGCACGCTGCCGCGCAAGCGAGTGCAAGCGGAGTTTTTGAGAACAGTTTGGAAAAAGTTATTTTCATGAGTCGCTCCAGTGAGTAACAGGTGGGGACTTGGGAACACTCCCCGCTTAGGTTTTATTCTTTGGGTAACATGTTACCCAGCATACCCCGTGTCAACAATAGCTAGTGCGAGCGGAGTTTTGGGAGCTGTTGGCAAACCGTTGTTTTCATGAGTCGCTCCAGTGAGTAAGAGAGGAGCTTGGCAACATTCTCCGCCTTACCTTCGTTCTGTTTTTGTCCGGTTACAGAAAGAATAATGCCCTCTGTGGTCAGGTGATGAAAGTAAATTTTTGTCATTGCGGTCAACATTTGCTACGAAAATATAAGAATTTAAGTGTTTTTCGTATCATTTTACCGCTGCCATTATGGAGACCTCGGCGGGGTTCGCCACTTAGTCAGTAGCTGAGGGCCCCAGAGGTCGGATTTTGTGCCGGACGGGTAGTGCTCTGACTTTGCACCGTCACCAGGGGTTGCGCTGCTCTGAGAGGATTACTTCGATGGTTTTGGCAATAGCTAAAAGTTCACGGTCGCTGCCGGCGGGCCCATCGAGTTCCAGGCCCACGGGCGGGCCGGCAGAACCGATCAAGGCGGGCAAACTCACACCCGGCAGGCCGGCATTTGAGCTCGGATCGGTGTTGCGGATATAGGTAGGGAAGGTTGGCGTTGCCACGCCATTGATCTCTACCATTTCTAGATTTTTGCCAATGGGCAATGCTTCAACGGGGGTTGTTGGAAAAACCATTGCGTCGATATCATATTGGTCAAAATAGTGTTGGTACGCGCCTTGCAAGGCGTCTCTGTGTTCAGTCACGGCTGCTTGATAGGTCACTTTATCAATAACGCCGGCCAAAGCGTCGCTGACCACAGCTTTAACATCAGAGCTGGCGATGCTGGCGAGAAACGCGTCGACACTGAGGCCGGGGCGATAAGCCCTTAGATAGGAGCGCAGTAGCTCGTTGGTTTCAAAAAGCACGACGGGAAAGCCTACCGCAGCGTTTAACGCCTCAATATCTGGAATATTTACTTCAACTAAATGTACGCCCGCCGATCTTAGCGCCCCAAGGGATTTTTCCATAGCCGCACTTACGCGAGGGCTCAAACCTTCATAGAAAAATGCTCTGGGTACGCCGAGACGAATTGTGGTGGGGAGTCGTCTTTGTAGAGCAGCTGGTGGTTTGCCAGCGAGAACCAGGTCAAGAGTGGCGGCGTCACTGACTGTTTTGGTGATTGGGCCAGCGGTATCGCGGGTTGTTGATATGAGTGTCATTCCTGAGTTGGGGTACCGCCCTGTCGTGGGGCGAAAACCGACGACACCATTGAGTGCGGCTGGAATGCGTACCGAGCCGCCAGTGTCGGTTCCTATGCCCGCATCAACTAACCCGAGTGCCACGGCAACTGCAGTACCTCCACTGCTTCCGCCGGCAATAAGATTCGGGTCAGTGGCATTCTGCACAATTCCATAGGCAGCATTGGCGCTAGTAATGCCGTAAGCCAGCTCATGTAAGTTGTTTTTACCAGCGATTACCGCGCCGGATTTTCTGAGTCGCAGCACTATTTCCGCATCTTCACTGGGAACCAGATCGTCAAATGCGGGTGTTCCTGCCGTATTGGGCAGTCCAGCGACGTGTATATTGTCTTTAATACCCAGCCGCATACCCTGCAGCGGCCCCTCAGCGAGGGGGGGTAACTCTACTTCAGTAATGAAAGCCCGATTGGGACTGGTGTTTTTGGAACCGTCTGGGGTTTGATGAAAGATCGTTTGCACGTTCCTCGTGTTTTCGTTCGACACTATGGCTGATGGTGTCTCTTGCGGCTCGTTGCACCCGGTAAGGATTGCCGCGAGCGTGAGGCTCAGAATCGCTAATAGCGTGCTGGATCTGCTCGGATGCTGTGGCCGCGTTGAAAACATCATGCTCATACTTCGGATCCCCTGCGATGTGTGCGAGATGTGACTGATATTGCTCAGCTTACCCCCTCGCTACGCCAGATAAAACATTACATAACTTACAAAAAATTTTATTTTTATGTATCATATAGCGTCGTTAGTAGGGAAAGTTGAGTCAGCGTCATGAAGCTACAGAGCTATGTCATGGGTGCGTGGGTGTCGGGCGCTGGAGAAGGTCGGCAGGTCGTCGATGCTGTCCGAGGAGAGCCGGTTTGCGTGGTTGATGCCACTGGTATCGACATGGTGCAAGTGACTGACTATGGGCGACGGATAGGCGGCTCGGCTTTGCGTGCGATGACTTTCCATGAGCGTGCCGCTGCGCTTAAAGAAACCACAAAGCAGCTCATGGCAATGAAAGAGCAGTTTTATGAGCTCTCCTTCAAAACAGGCACTACCCGCGCCGATGCTTGGCCGGATATTGAGGGTGGTTTTGGTACCGCTTTAAGCTACGCGAGCCTGGTCACTCGGGAATTCCCCAACGATTTAGTGCTAATCGAAGGGGAAATGGAGGCGCTGTCAAAAAATGGATCTTTCGTAGGGCGGCACATTCTGACCTCCAAGCCGGGAGTTGCGGTTCACATCAATGCCTACAACTTCCCTGTGTGGGGCATGCTGGAGAAAATCGCCCCCAGTCTCCTTGCGGGTATGCCTGTCATTGTCAAACCTGCAACACCCACAGCGTATTTGACCAAGGCGGTCGTTGAAGAAATTATTAATATAGGTTTGCTCCCCGAGGGTGCTGTACAGATCGTGTGCGGCAGCGTGGGTGATTTGCTCGATCAACTGAACGAGCAAGACGTAGTGACCTTCACGGGTTCTGCAAGTACGGGTCAGGCCCTTAAAAATCATCCCAACCTGCTGGCCAATAGTGTGCCGTTCACTATGGAGGCCGATTCCCTAAACTGCGCAATTCTTGGTGAGTCGGTTAAGGCAGAAGATCCTGAATTCCAGCTCTTCGTAAAAGAAGTTGCTCGCGAGATGACTTCTAAGGCAGGACAAAAGTGCACGGCGATTCGCCGTATCATCGTCCCCAACGCCCTCATCGAAGCCGTAGCCGAAGCGCTGAAAGCGCGGCTAGCTAAGACGGTTGCTGGAGACCCGGCACTGGAAGAAGTGCGCCTAGGTGCGTTAGTGAGTGCTGAGCAGGCGCAGGATGTTAGGGCAAAAGTCGAGGCGCTGTGCAGCGAGGCCACTGTAGTGGCTGGGGGCGAAGAGGACATGCCATTGTCTGGGCTGTCCCACAACGCCGGCGCGTTTTATCCCGCGACACTACTGCGTTGCGATGAGCCGCTTAGCGCAAAAGCCGTGCACAGTGTTGAGGCTTTTGGCCCCGTTGCAACGTTGATGCCTTACCACTCGCTTGATGATGCCGTTGAACTAGCGAGGATGGGTAAGGGGTCGCTAGTCGGTTCGCTCTTTACAGCAGACGATCAGGAGGCTCGCGCCATTATTTTAGGCGCTGCGGCGTGGCATGGGCGCATGCTTATTATCAACAGTGATTGCGCTGGAGAGTCAACAGGGCACGGTGCACCGCTTGCCAACTTGATTCACGGTGGGCCCGGCAGGGCGGGCGGAGGCGAAGAGCTCGGTGGTGCTAGAGCCATTAAGCATTACATGCAGCGCACTGCGATTCAGGGTTCACCGACGACATTGATGGCGATTACGCGGGAGTACCATCGTGGCGCTAAAGAAATTCATGATGCTGTGCATCCCTTCAAAAAGTATTTTGAAGAGTTGCAAATTGGCGAGACTTTAGTGACGCATCGAAGAACGGTGACGGAAGCTGACATCGTCAATTTCGGATGTGTCAGTGGCGACCATTTCTATGCGCATTTCGATGAAATTGCGGCTAAAGATTCTTTCTTTGGTCAGCGTGTCGCCCACGGATACTTCGTCATTTCAGCGGCTGCAGGTATGTTTGTACACCCGGCTCCAGGCCCAGTTATCGCCAACTATGGATTAGAGAATTTGCGCTTCGTAGAGCCCGTGCCTGCTGGGACTACAATCCAGTGCAAGCTGACCGTTAAGCGGAAAATTAAGAAAGCACAGCGGGGCGATGAAAAGCCTAATGGCGTTGTCGTTTGGGCGGTTGAGGTTACTAATCAAAATGGGGGGCCGGTGGCCGTTTACGACATTTTGACGTTGGTTGAGCGGCAGGAGGTTTAAGGTATGCCCTACGAGTACATCGAGTATGCCGTCACTGGTGGGGTTGCCTGCCTCACATTGAATAGGCCTAACAGTCTAAACAGCTTTACGGCAGCCATGCATGGGGAGGTCGCTGAGGTGCTAGAGGCTGCGGCCGAAGACCGGACAATACGTGCCGTGGTAATTACTGGCGCTGGCCGCGGATTTTGTGCTGGGCAAGACTTGAATGATCGCAACGTCGCTCCCGGGGAGCGTGTTGATCTGGGTGCGTCGGTGGAGAAGTTTTATAATCCCCTTATTCGCCGCATTACCAGTATGGAAAAGCCCGTTATCTGCGCGGTCAATGGCGTGGCTGCCGGTGCTGGCGCTAATCTAGCCTTGGCCTGCGATTTGGTGTTCGCGGCTGAGTCTGCGAAGTTTGTAGAGTCTTTTGCCATGCTCGGGCTCATACCTGATTCTGGCGGCAGCTGGCACCTTCCGCGGATGGTCGGTATGGCACGCGCCAAAGGAATGGCGATGCTGATGCCTAAAGTCTCTGCTCATCAGGCCAAGGAGTGGGGCCTTATCTGGGAGGTCGTGGAAGATAGCAAGCTCATGGACACCGTGATGGCGTTGGCTGAGCACCTAGCTACTCAGCCGACTCTGGGTTTTGCCTACACTAAACAAGCGTTTGCCGCCTCGATGACCAATACTCTAGATGAGCAGCTAGACCTCGAAAAAACTTTGATGCGCACTGCGGGTTTTACTGATGACTACGCTGAAGGCGTAGCGGCGTTTTTGGAGAAAAGGCAGCCGGAGTACACAGGCCAGTGAGCAATGATTCAGCCTCAGTCGAAACAGCTGTCGCCGCCGCTGCCGCAATGTGGGAAGGCGACCGCGCTTGTCAGGCTTTGGGAATGGAGCTTATTAGCGTCGGCTTAGGTAGTGCGCAAATGGCAATGACGGTTCAAGCGCAAATGGTTAATGGGCATGGGATCTGTCATGGCGGCTACCTTTTTACATTGGCTGACAGCGCGTTTGCCTATGCTTGCAATAGCCGCAATCTCGTCACCGTTGCATCGGGTGCTCGGATCGATTTTTTGAGGCCGGCTAAATTGAGTGAGCGACTGCTGGCGACAGCATCGGTTGTTCATCAGGCTAAACGGACGGGCATCTACGATGTCACGGTGACCAACGAAGCGGACGAGTGTGTTGCGCAGTTCCGTGGTAACTCGACCACCATAGGAGATGCCATTGTCCCACCAGATTCAGTAGAGGTGCTTAATGATTGACGCATTTGTTTGTGACGCAGTTAGGACGCCCATTGGACGATATGGGGGAGGCTTATCTACTGTGCGCACCGATGACTTGGGAGCCATACCGATTGCAGCATTGATGGCTCGTCATCCAAGCACAGACTGGTTGGCTGTTGACGACATCTGGATGGGTTGCGCGAATCAGGCGGGAGAGGACAACAGAAATGTTGGACGTATGAGCGCACTGCTGGCGGGCATGCCAGAGCAAGTAACTGCGGTAACACTCAATCGTTTGTGTGGTTCTGGCCTCGATGCCGTCGGGTCCGCGGCTCGCGCTATCAAGAGCGGTGAGATCAACCTTGCTATTGCCGGTGGCGTTGAATCTATGAGTCGCGCCCCCTTTGTGACAGGTAAGGCCACTTCAGCGTTTGACAGGAACTTACAGACCTACGATACGACTATTGGTTGGCGCTTTGTAAACCCCGAATTTAAGAAGCGTTGGGGCACCGATTCAATGCCTGAAACTGCAGAGAACCTCGCGACACAATTTGACATATCCAGAGCTGATCAAGATGCCTTTGCCCTGCGCTCGCAGCAAAGGGCAATCGCAGCTCAAAACGAGGGGCGTCTAGGGGAAGAGATCACTGAGGTGGTGATTCCTCAGCGTAAAGGTGAATCGCTGCAAGTAACTGAAGATGAAGGCCCTAGGAAGGACACTTCCTTAGTACGTCTAGCCAGTCTGCCCACCCCTTTTCGAGAGAGCGGCACCGTAACGGCGGGCAATGCTTCGAGCGTAAACGACGGTGCTTGCGCATTGTTGCTGGCGTCTGAGGCAGCAGCATTGGCACAGGGGTTGGAACCGTTGGCACGGGTTGTGGCAATGGCGACTTCAGGCCTCGAGCCTAGAATTATGGGTCACGGTCCTTATGAGGCTACGCTGAAAGTGCTAGCGCTAGCGGGTCTCACCCTGGGCGATATGGATTTGATTGAGCTCAACGAAGCTTTTGCGGCTCAAGCCCTCGCGGTAACGCGATCTCTTGGCCTTGCTGATGACGCCCATCACGTAAACCCAAATGGAGGCGCGATCGCTTTGGGCCATCCCCTAGGGATGAGTGGCGCCAGGTTGGTAACAACGGCTGCCTATGAGTTACAGCGCAGCGGTGGACGTTATGCCTTATGCACGATGTGCATTGGAGTTGGTCAGGGCATAGCGCTAATTATTGAACGTGTTTAAAACGACTAAATGTAGGTGTAGAGCATGAGAGACAGTATTCCGTTGGTTTCAAATGAGCAGAAATTTCAATCTCGGATAGATGCGGAGCAGAAGGTCGAGCCTAAAGACTGGATGCCAGAAAAATACCGCCAGAATTTGATTCGTCAAATATCCCAGCACGCTCACTCTGAGGTGATCGGGGAGCAGCCTGAGGGGAAGTGGATTACACGTGCCCCGACCTTAGAGCGCAAAGCCATCTTGATGGCCAAAGTGCAAGACGAGGCCGGGCATGGGTTGTATTTGTACGCCTCGGCAGAAACCCTAGGAGTGACCCGGGATGAGTTGATTGATCGATTGCACACCGGCGCGAGTAAATACGCGTCAATTTTCAATTACCCCTCGTTGACGTGGGCTGATATTGGTGCCATCGGTTGGCTTGTCGATAGTGCGGCGATTGTTAATCAAGTGTCTCTGCAAAACACTTCCTATGGACCTTATGCCCGCGCCATGGTCAAAATTTGCAAGGAAGAGAGTTTTCACCAGCGTCAGGGGTACAACATCATGATGACCCTCATGCAGGGTGCTGAGCTTCAGCGAGAAATGGCGCAGGACGCCTTGAATCGTTGGTGGTGGCCTTCTCTAATGATGTTTGGTCCCCATGATGCGGAGTCTGCGCACTCGGCCCAATCCATGAAGTGGAAAATCAAGCGTCGCAGTAACGACGAACTGCGCCAGCAATTTGTCGATCAGGCGGTGCAGCAGGCGCATGCCATTGGGCTTGCAGTTCCAGATCCTGATCTTGTTTGGAATGAGCAACGGGAGCATTACGACTTCGGCGCAATTGATTGGGAGGAGTTTCAGCGGGTTGTCTCGGGCAACGGTCCCTGCAACCGTCAGCGTCTGGCGCATCATGTCAGTGCCCATAAAGAGGGTGCCTGGGTCCGTGAAGCCATGGCCGCCTATGAGGCCAAACGTCGTACCGTTCCGGCTGAAGTGGCATAAGGAGGTATAGGTGTCCGACCAAATTCAGCTTTACGAGGTATTCATTCGTTCAAGCCGCGGATTAGATCATAAGCATGTAGGCAGCTTACACGCCGATGATGCGCAGCAAGCCCTTGAGTATGCGCGGGATGTCTACACGCGTCGCGGTGAAGGCATCAGTATTTGGGTGGTCGCCTCAAAAGATATTACGGCGTCACAGGAGAGTGATTGCGACAGCTTTTACGACCCTTTAGATGACAAGCCTTATCGCCATGCTGCGATGTATGAGCTACCAGAGGGGATCGACAGTCTATGAAGTTGCATGATCCGCTGACGCGTTATGTCGTGCGACTAGGAGACGATGCTCTGATTATGGGCCATCGCTTGTCCGAGTGGATGAGCAAAGCCCCTTTTCTTGAGGAAGATATCGCACTGTCCAACGTGGCACTCGATTTTGTAGGCAGGGCCCGTTTGTTTTATCAGTATGGCGCTGAGCTTATGGGTGGCGAGGTGACTGAAAATACTTTTGCTTATCAACGCGATGTCAGAGATTTTACCAATCTGCTTTTATGTGAGCTGCCGCGTGGTGACTTTGCGTTTACCTTAAGCCGACAGTTTTTGTACGACGCTTTTTCGCTACCGTTCACTCAAGCGTTATGCAACAGCACCGATAGTCGGCTCGCCGCGATTGCGGCCAAGGCGGAGAAAGAAAGCCGCTACCATCTGCGCCGAAGTCGGGATTGGATGTTGCGCTTGGGAGACGGTACTGCCGAGAGTCATGAGCGCTGCCAAAATGCCTTGGAGCAGCTTTGGATTTACACCGATGAGATGTTCGAGCGAGATGCGTTACTG
>Ga0257126_1002113_pt1 | contig 13376 bp, 13 predicted proteins | sample SI060_120mmetaG_FD_190151 | JGI IMG/M metagenome (GOLD analysis project Ga0257126, IMG submission 190151) | Marine microbial communities from Saanich Inlet, British Columbia, Canada - SI060_120m | ecosystem: Environmental > Aquatic > Marine > Inlet | place: Canada: British Columbia | collected... | reverse complement strand
TCTACATGTTTAGAATTTAATGACCTTTGACAATTCTTAAAATATCCTTTGGCTGAAGACCCCCCAAGAGTATCATTATTTCCCCATGAGTTATGGTCAACATATCTACATTTACTATTATCATCACCACATACTAAATTATCTAATGTATATCCATTATTTGAATCATATTTACTTTTATGTTGTGTGTTTTTTGTTTTTTCTAAAAAACAACTACCTTCATCTGATTCAGAAATAGTACCATTTCTTATCCAATTTGTTGATGTTAGTTGTGTTAGTGGAACTGGTTGAGAACTCATTAATAATATAATATAATATATATATATTTTTATATTATATTTAATAATCTTTTTAATTTTCCAATATGTTGTCCATTATAAATTGCTTTACCAGATTCAATATCATTTATAATGCTTTGATTTACATTTATTTTCTGTGCTAATTGTTTTTGTGTCCAACCTTTTGATAAACGAGATTGTTGAATTTTTTTTGATAATTCTTTATCTATTTTTTTATGTTTTAAATTATCTTCTTTTTCCATCTTTTCTATTTTTTGAGATTTTGTTAATTGTTTCTCAGGTTTTGTTTCATTTACATTACCTTTCTTTTTTTTACCCTTACAATGAACAATAAATGTTTCCCAATTTTGATGCTCCATTTTATTATGTATTACTTTAAAAAAATTTTAAATAACATTTTAATTTTATATTTCACGTATTGTTTCTTCTTTTCCTAAACAATCACCTTTTTCAGTTGTTTTTAATTTACTATCTTCAAAAATACTCGTAATGCCACATGTTTCCCCGTTATTTTTTCGAACTTGTGTATTACTAGCTAATGAATCATTTTTTCCTAATTCGTATAATTTTATTAAATCAAACGGATCTAAAGAATAAGAATTATCATTTACTCTCATAAATAAATAAATACATATCATTAATAACAATATAAAAGAAACATAACAAAAAGTACAAACTGTTTCACCTTTCATTTATATTATATTCAATAATAAAATTTGATAATATTATTAATTAAAGAAATATTACAAATTATTATTAAAATGGACCCTAAGCACATTACGAAAACAAGTTTTTGTGATAAACAAATTGATAATGTAACTGATAATCCAATGAAAAAATATATTCTGGATAATCTTAAAACAAAAACATCCATTTCATTTGATCAACGATATGCGAAAATTTATAATGAAAAATTTAAAAAAAATCTTAATAACCCCCATATAATGTGTGTGAAAAGTTCAGGAACACCTTATCTTCTTTTCTGTACTCAAATAAATAATGTAAATTATTGCTTCTTAATTGATAAAAAAATTAAAGATGGTTATGAATATCCTAAAATATTTATCGTTCAATATAGATTTCATCCAGAATTATTTCAAGGAACATTGTTTGAAACAGAACTTATCAGAGATAAAAATCAAGAATGGTCTTTATTAATCGGTGATATTTATTCAGAAAATGGATTATCTTTAAAAAACATTCAAATTCATGATCGTATGAATAAATGTATTGATATTATGGAACAAAAATATATTAATGATTCGTTTTGTAATATATGCCCAATACAAATTAAAAAATATTTTGATTTACAAGAAATTGAAACAATGCTTTATGAATTTATTCCATCTTTATCATATCGTGTAAGAGGATTTTACTTTGTCCCTTTAAAATGTACTTATTCAAAAATTTTATATTTAATGAAAGATGAAGATTATAAAAAGGTAAATAATCCTAATAAAAAATGTAATTCATTTAAAATTGTAAAAACAGTTAAACCCGATATTTATGAACTTTATCTTTATAATGAACAAAAAACAAGTTTTCAAAAACATTCATACGCTTCAATTTCTAATCTTGAAATATCTCGTTGGTTAAAACAATTAACAGATATCAAAGAAGAGTGTTTTATTGAATGTAAATTTAACCCCTTATTTCAAAAATGGGCTCCTATATTGAATAAAGAAACAAATACAGCAGATACAATTATTGATGTGTGAAAAAACGGTTTAATTCATCTATATCCATTTCTCCAACAACTTTTTGAATGCCCCCATATATATCTCCATCTAATTGATGGATTTTATCTATAAATTCATTCAATTGTATCTGCTGTATTTGTACTGAACTATCTGATCCACCTCTTTTATATGATTTTTTTTTGTTTCTTTTATTATTTCTTCTTTTTGTGAGTTTTGTATTTTTTTTCATTGTGTGTATATATATATTATAAATAATAAAATATTTTTATAATTTGATATATTATTTAACATTAAATAGTAAACTATAGTTATGTCAATGAATCATATCTTATCCAAACATGGTTATAAAATAAAAAAATCAGAATTATCCCCAAATATAATCAAAGAAATTAAAGATGAATTAACTGTCAAACCATTTACATTTAATCAAAATAATCAATCAAATGAATCCCGATTTTCTGTTTTCTTAGAAAGTCCTAAAAAATTGTATATTCCTAGATTTTACGGTTTAGATAAATTTGGTGAACCCAAAGAAAATAATATTTTACCAGGTGATACAATCAATATTCAATTTAATGGAGATCTTCGTTCAGAACAAAAACCCATTGAACATATTTATCTTAAAAATGCTCATAAAAATGGAGGTGGAATTATTTCACTTCAATGTGGTGGTGGGAAAACTGTGTTGGCACTTCATATTATTAGTATGTTAAAAGTCAAAACAATTGTAGTTGTTCATAAAGATTTTCTAATGACACAATGGAGAGACCGTATTAAACAGTTTCTACCCGATGCTAAAATTGGTAAAATCCAACAAAATACAATTGATATTGATAAAAAAGATATTGTATTGTCCATGGTTCAAAGTTTATCAATGAAAGAATATCCGGAAGGAACCTTTGATTCATTTGGATTGGCGGTATTTGATGAATGTCATCATTTAGGTGCGGAAGTTTTTCAAAGATCCATGGCGAAGGTCGCTTCTAAATATATGTTAGGATTATCCGCAACACCTAAAAGAAAAGACGGATTAAGTAAAGTGTTTGAATGGTTTTTAGGTCCGATTGTTTTTAAACAAACAAAAAAAAATGAAGATTATGTTGAAGTTCAATTAATATCCTGTGATTTTAATGATCAAGAATATTGTAAAGAAGAATTAACATTTCGTAAAGAACCATGTATGCCAAGAATGATTAATAACATTTGTAATTATCTTCCACGAACAAATATGATCGTAGATCTAACAAAAACATATAATCAAGAAAACAGGAAAGTTTTAATTTTATCAGATCGTAGAGGTCATCTAGACTTATTATATAAACTATTGGATGGATATTCCAGAGGATTTTATGTCGGAGGAATGAAACCTGATGAATTAAGAGATTCCCAAGAAAAAGATATTCTTTTAGCAACTTTTTCTATGGCAAGTGAAGGAATGGATATTCCTAAATTAAATACAGTTATATTAGGTTCTCCTAAATCAGATGTTGAACAATCAGTTGGAAGAATATTTAGAGAAAAAGCTTGTGATCGTTTATTTCATCCATTAATTGTTGATTTACAAGATAATTTCTCCATGTTTCAAAAACAATGTGATAAACGAATTAAATTTTATCATAAACAAAATTTTGTAATTTTTCATAATGGAACAATTATCCCTAAAAAATCATCTAAGAAAAAAAAAGATATTGTACTATCCGAATTTTCACTAATTGATGATGATGATTAAATATATTATTATTGAATAAATTGTTTGTCTAAATTATGAAACCAATCATTAAAATAATATTGCTGATGGGTTTCCGGATCTAATTTTACCATATAATTAAAATTATCTTCTCGTTCATACCCATTACTACCCCCGTCTCTATGAAAGAATAAATTATGAGTTTGTAAATCACAACCCATTACATTAATATGTCCCATTCCTAAATAAATGAATGCGATATTAATAACACGTGTTTGATGATTATTACAATATTCTTTGTATATTTCTTTAATCTTATTTAATGACATAATTGTCCAATTATCTAAATATATTTCTCTATCTGGATCACTTATAATTTTGTAAATTAATGATATATTTTGATTTAATCCTTCCGGTAAATCAAGGATATAATCAAAATTTATTTTAAATTCTGTTTGATTACCATCCCTCATGAAAAATGGTTGTTTTGTACTATCATAATGTTTTCCTGACATGTTTCCATTATTTAATACCTTTTCAATACTTTGAATTCTTTGTTTTAGTTTATCTTCCATTGTAATTTATTATAAAATATTGTTTTAAATTTCAAATTTTTTTTTGTAATTAATACTATAAATATGCCTTTTTCAGATAATGTTTCAGGAATTGTTGATGAATTAGAACTTGAAAATGGGTATGATAAAGCAATTATTAAACATCGTTTTTTAGATGAAATTACCTTTTATGAACAAAAAAGAGATCATACAAAAAAATATTTTAATGCATTTCGTTTTATAGTAACAACTGGTAGTATTATTTTACCAGCTATCTTATCGATGGGACAAATGGATCCAACAAAACTTCCTAAAAATTTTGATCAAGTGACATACTGGTCATCATGGATAATTTCATTGATGGTAACAGGTAGTAATGGATTTTTACAATTATTCTCATTGGATAAAAATTATTTTAGTTATTCAATGGTTGTTGAACAACTGAAAACAGAAGGATGGCAATTCTTTGGTTTATCCGGAAAATATGAAGATTATAAATCTCATCAAGAAGCATATAAAATGTTTTCAAAATCAATAGAATCTATTAAACGTAAACAAGTTGAACAAGAATTCTCAAATGGAAAAGGTGATAATAAAAAAAAGAAATTTGATTTTCAAGGTGAAATGAAAAAATTTAAAGATGAACAAGTAAATCAAGTCAATCGTGTCGCAAGTAATGTTACCGCTATTTTAACTGAAGAAACACCGACACCAGCTCCCGCACCAGCTCCCGCACCAGCTCCCGCACCAGCTCCCGCACCAGCTCCCGCACCAGCTCCCGCACCAGCTCCCGCACCTTGATTAATATAGATTTAAAAAAATATAAGTATATAAAGAAATAAAATTATATATGTAATATTATGATTACTGAAGAATCAGCTAATCAATTACTTTCTTCTGAAACATTTTTAGGTGAATATCTAAAATATAAAGAAAAGGTAAATATAAATAATTTATCTAATTTTTTGGATAGTATTGAAACAAATAAAAAATATTATCGTATTGGTATTGTTAAAAACAAAAAATATCGGAAAAAAGATAATGAAAATACATCTAAAATAAAAAAATCAATTAATTTATTAAATAAATTAACTGAGAAAAATTATGAATCTATTAAAAATGAAATATTACTTGAATTAAGAAATGATTGTATTATTTCTTATATAATTGAAGAAATCATTGATAAATCAATTGTTCATACTCAATATTCTGAACTTTATGTTCGCTTGTTAAAAGAAATAAATCAACCATCAATCAGAATAAAAATAAAGAAATATTGTGATATATACTATGAGAAAATTTTTAATAGTGAAATAAATCAAATGAATTCTGAATATATAAAATTATGTAATAAAAATAAAAAAATAGATAATATTGCTGGATTTTCATTATTTATTACTCATCTTGAAATGAATGGTTTAATTCATGATTATATAGATACAATTCTGAAACCTTTTATGGATACAATATTAGAAATAAAAGAACAAAATGAATTATATCAATTACTTGTTTGTTTTGAAACCATATCTGGAATATATTACAAACATGATATACCTGAAAATTATAAACATCGTTTACAAACATTAAAACAATCTGATATTTCATCCAAAATAAAATTTAAAGTAATGGATATTCTTCAAGAATAAGTTTATTTTAATAAATAAATATAAACTAAGTTACTATGGAATATGCGGCATTTTCAAACAATATAAATGATACAAATATGTCATTATCAACAACAAACTATATTAATGAATCTGTTAATTATCATAATTTAACAGTTGATAGTATTTGTTCAAATATTGTTCCTGATGAAACAAATGGAACCGATAAAAAATTATTAACAATTAAAGAATCAATGATCCAAATGATGACAGATAATGATGATTTATTATCAGATCAAGAAAAAAAAGAAATACCCGATTCCTTTAAAGAAATTGATACATTAGTTGATACACTTCTAGAAAAAATACAAGTATTTCATAAATTACAAGATGAATTAATTAAATATGAAATTAAATTTAAAAAAGAATTAGATACTTCTAAAAAAAAATTAAAAATTATTGATAATATGGTTTCTTTTATTAAAAATTTAGATCATGAATTAATCGATAATAATGATTCAAATGAAATTGTAAAACATATGGAACATATTTCTGGAAAAATGGAGGAGAATTGTGAATTAATTAATTCTAAAAAAAAATATATTGAAACAAGAAAAGAAATTCAAAAATATATATATTTTATTCGTAAATTAAATCAATGGAACCAAACGAATTTATGTGCGGTTTGTATGACAAAACAAGTTGATTCTTATTTTAATCCTTGTGGACATACAATATGTAAAGGTTGTTTTAATAATGGAGTTACAGGAATCAATGGTGAAAAAAAATGTCCATTTTGTAGAGAAGTTGTTTATAAAATTTCTCCATTATATTTTTTATAATTCTTCTAACAGTTTTTTGAAAAAATCTTTTTGATTTTGTATATTTTTTGATTGTTTTACAAAGATATAATATTTTTTAGGATCAATATAAATTGTTAAATTTTTATTTTTCTTAATACCAATACGATTATCATCAATACATAATATTTTCCCCTCAATTGATAATTCTAATGTATTTCTTTTAATACAAAATATTTTATCATTTATATAAAATTGACTGAATTCTAAATCATATTTATATAGTTTCCTGATAATATCTGAATGTAAAAAATAAAATAATGTATTTTTTTTATCGTTTGATAGATTCATGATTTTTTGTAAAGGTTCTGTATCCATACCTATATATTATAAAAATTTGAAATATATTTAAATATTATCTAGTAATAAAATAAATATGAAGAGAATTGAAATGATACATCAGGCACAATTTGAACAATATATTAATCTTTTAATTCTTTATAAAGTTCAAAATCCAGATAAAGATGTTTATCTTAATGAAAAATCATTAAATGAAGCCATCCAATGGTATCAAAATAATATCCCAGAATACATTAGCAGCTAATCTATTTAAAATATTTATTATTATTAGTATCAATGATAAAAGATATTACTGTTATAAAAAAACACCTCAAAGGTTGTAGTGAAGTTGATATAAATTATCCTTTTAAAAATGGTTGTATTGTAAAATATATTACTCTAAAAAATGATGAAGAATCTTTTTTTTTAGGTGGTAAATTTATTCGTATGAGAAATGGTAGTATTTTATTAGAAAATGGTGGAAGACAATGGTCCGTTCCATTAAGAATGGTTGATAATCAAGGTGATACAATATATGAATCTAGATTTTTTATTGAAAATGAATCTGAAAATTTATCTTGTGAAAAAGATAAACAAGAATTAGAAAAAATTATAAAAACACAACAACATATTATTAATAAAATGACCGAAAAAATAGAAGAATTACATATAAGATTGTCTCAAAGATAAATATTTCTTAATAATTCAACAATTTCATACAATACTTGACAGTCAATACGATTATATTCAACAATATTATGAATTGTATTATTTCGTTTTAAAGGTATGTTTTTTGTGTGATTTTGACATATTTGTTTAAATTGAATCATTGAATCCAAACCATTATCATTTTCTAACCATGTACTTTTGATTAAATTATGTTTATATAATGCTTTTCCAATTGATTTTAATCCAAATTTAAATATACCTTGAACAATAATAGGTTGTGTACGAAAATAATCAAGCATGTTTATTAATTGTATCTTTGAATAATCATATTCTGGATATATTTGTTTCATGTATTCCAAATATTTACATTCTGCGTGTCCCCAATGATATAAATATATGAATTCATTTTTACATAGTTTTTGTAAATAATCTAAAAAATATTGAATACATTTTTTTTCATCTTGTAATGAATACTTATGGATTGTAAAGTCTTTAAATATTTGATTATGAATAATACCAATAATACCAATCATTGGTTCATTTTTTTTAAATTCATCCATAAATAATTCTTGTTTTTCATCAAATGATAAGAAGCTTTCAACATCAAAATAAAATTCATTTTTTTTTCGGCTCAATATTTGTAGAAATTCAGAAGATATATTTTTTCTTGGATAAATCAATATATCATTTTGTTGATTCATATGAATCATTCGTTCCTGGATATTTTTCTTTTTTGATTCTTTAAGTTTAGACAATAATTTCGGATCATCCCAACAATATATATTATCTTTAATAAATTCACAACGTTCATTAAATGATATATTCCATACTAATGTAATTTCTTTTATCTTTTCAGCTAACTTTATTTTTTCATTTTCCCATTCACTTTCTTTATAATTCATATTTGGATATAATTCAAAATGTGTTGGACGAGGTAATAATTTCATATATTTATATTCTTTTTTAAGTTTATAAATCCATTGTATCGCATCTTTTATTTTTTGTTTAATTGCTTTATCAATTAAAATACATCCTATGAAATTATTTTTATCTAATAATTTTTTTTTATAATAATATTCCTTCGCAAATATAAAATTTAACGGTGTTGAATGATTTATTTCCTTAATGGCTCTTGAACATAAATATAACTGACACTTTTTATATAATATTAAATTATCATTTTGTATATCTTGTAAATCTATCTTGAAATGAACTGTTGAAAATGATAAATTTATACATAAGTATTTTTCTGAATTAATTAAATGTAAGGGATAATTATGTATCTGAGGAAAAATTTTACGTAATAATTTATTTTTTATAATTATATCACAATTTACATGAATATTATATTTATGATTATATAATTTCGCATTTGTAATTAATAATTCATTTGTTTTAATTTTTTTCATTGTTGTTTCAATATTAATTCCTTCTGTATCAGAGATACCCGATTTTTGTATGATTGTATTTAATAATTTTTCCTTATAATTTTTAGATTCACTAATAATATGTTGTTTATAAAATGAATCACTATCTTTCTTATATTTAGTTCCCATGATATTATAATAATCACATAATGGATCATTTAAAATGAAATGTTTTAATAAATCCATTGTTAATGTTTCAGAAAAATAATCCATAACTGATTGTTACAAATAAAAAAATATATAAATTTTATTTTAATGAATATATTCATCAATATCAATATCAATGATACTATCTATCATTTTTTTGAAATATTTATTCTCATAAAGCTTTACAAATAATATTCTGTATTTACTTTCTTTAACTATGTTTGATAATGAATATTCATTATTTAATAATGTATGGTGAAATGAAATTATATTTGTATTCATTGTTGAAATATCATTTTCCCATCCACTATATGTATAAAAGAAAACTTCATTATTTTTCTTTTTATTATATTTTTGAGATATAATTATTATACATACTTTAAAATATTCAGCTAAATATTCAAAATCAGGTAATTGTAAAGAATAATTTATATCTAAAATATCATCAATAATTGCTTGTTTATTTTTATATCTTTTTAAATGATATTGATTATATAATTCTTTTATATTTTTTTCATCACTCTGATCAATATGTTTAATTAATATTTCACGGATAACTTCTTCTTTTATAAATATTTCATTGTCTTCATTGATAGCATTCAAAAATGTAATTAATTCACAATTTCTTTCATATAAGTTATAAACAACATTACTCTTATTTCCAAATATTTTAGGTATGAAATAAGGTAAAGCGTCCAATTTATAAAGTATTTTTTTCTTTTGATATTCTTCTTTTTTATTTGTTAATTTTTGAGATGTTATATATTTACTTTTTCTTATAAATAATTCATTTAATATACCTGAATTTAAATAATCATAATAAGTAAAATAAATACAATTTAATACTCCTTTCACTGATTTTTTAAAATCATGTATATTTACTTTTTCATTAATTATCTGATATAACTGATAGTATTCATATATTAATAAATAATCAATAAATTTCCATAATAAAATATCTTTTATATTTTTTTCATACTTTGTTAATGTTTCAATATCTTTTCTTATATTTGTTTCCTTTTTATATATTTCGTTTACCATCGGTGTGGTTAATATTTCAAAATCTTTTCGTTTATCTTCATTGATCTTGATTCCATTTTTTATACTGAATATCATATCACAAATATCTTTATCGTTTGTGATCATAACAATTAAATAATTATATACATCTGTAAATAATTTTTCTTTTTGTTTGTTGTATGTAATATACTCAGACCGTTCATCATCAATATCTTTATGTATATTACTATCAATTAAATCTAAATTCTCAATGCCTAATTGTATTGGATATTGTCTCTTATATGTTTCTTTTTTTATTGGTATATATGAATTATTTTTTAAGATTAAATTTATAATATTTGTTTCACTTACAATTACATTTTGTATTATAAAATAATTAAGTTGTTTGTATATTTTTAATAAATGTCCAAAATGATGAATTTTTTGTTTGTGTTTTAATAATATTTGCTTATTTGAAAATAATTCAGAATAGGTCTTTTTTAATTTCAAAGAATGAGATCCTTCATCTCTTTTAAGTATGGGTTTTTTATATAATTGATCAATTTCGGTTGTTAATTTTTTTATAGTTTCTTGAATTTTTAAAGATGGTTTTGTTTCATCTTTTATTTTTTTTGAATTAAAAAGAATTAATTTTTTAATAGTTTCATTTAATTTTTTAATGTATAATTCATTTTCTTGAAATGTTTTGACAGATTGTGGTAATTTATTTACAATTTTATAATTTATAAGATTTCCTTGACGATCTTCTAAACGTCCATTAGGTATTGGTTGTGGAGGAATTGGTAATAGATATTTATTTTTTGTAATTATATAACTTATTTTTGATTGATTATCCACATAAAATGTATCAATTGTATCTTTTAATTTATCAAATATATTTACAAATATCTGTATCAATGAAAATTGATTATAATCAACACTTTGTATATATTCAATAATATGATTTAATCGTGTTGTTATACCATCTTCATCCACAATAGGAAATAAACTGATTTCAATATGTTTTTCTAACCGATTACTATATTTCCTATAAAATAATGGTTCATAATAATGAATTTTAATATCATTTTTTGTGATTGTTGAACGATATAAAAATATATATTGATTATTTGTTATATCATTTGTATTACTATGAATATTCATTAAAATTTTTTCACTTTTTTCATGATTGAAAAATATTACAATGGATGGTGGTTTTTTTAAATGCTCGGGACAATATTTTTTTAATAAAGGTATTAAATATGTTTCATCTCTATTTTCATCACTTTTCAGCCATTCAAAAAAGTTTTCATATGTATTATCTATCATTTCATCATATGATAAATCATCTATATTTTTTTTAAATGAATGGATAATTTCACTACATTGTTTAAATAATTGTTTAAATAATTGTTTATTATTTTTCTTAAAATATGTATATAATACATCAATAAATTCATTTACATCTATAAATTTTTTTTCTTTCATTTTACATGTATTATCAATATGAATACATCTTATATATGATTCTAAAAAAGATGAATCTTTAAAAAAGTTTCCATCATCAACATGAGGAACACCTAATTTTAAAAATCCAGATGCTTGAATATTATTTAAATTTGGTTCATAATTTTTGTAATTGAATAATAAATTTGTTTCCTTTTTTTTAAAATGTAATTTTGATTGTCCAAAAAATATTTTTAATAATGGATGTATATGTGAATATTCATTTGGTTCAGCTGGTGTCTGTGTTGATATACTATCCCCTTTTTTAATAGCTGCTTTTTCTAATAATTTAAGTTTTTTTTCTCTTTCTTCAGAATCTTCGGATTGTTTATCATCTTTTGTAACTATTTTTTTCATTGTTTTATTTGAACTAAAACAACATGGTAAACCATATCCTTCTGGATGTAAACGTTTACTACGATCTTTAATATCTGTAATAATATAATCAACATTATCAAAATCTTCGGCTCCTTTTTTCCAATTAACACCCTGTCTCTTTAATACAGTTTCAATAACTTTCTTTTTTCCATGTTTTGGATCAATGATTTGGATACCCTGTTGTTTAATGTAATCTGGACGAATACTTAAATTTTTCTCAATATCCCAATATAATGGACATATATATACTGGACCCCCATCAGGGTGAATATTTTCACGTTCATCAACCGTTTTTATATTTGAATAGGACTTACGTCCTGAACCTTCTTCTTCTGATTTATTTATTCTTTCTAATTCTTTTTTTGAAACCGCAATTGGTTGTCTTGATCCTAAACTTGGAGATTCAGTACAATATTTTGCATATCCATATTCTTGACCAGATTTTTGTAAAATGTTTGAATTAAAATCAAATAATTCCCTATCATATTCTTTTAACCGATTTAAATAATAACTTTTCACAACTCTCCCAGCCCCACCTTCAAAATCAATATCAGATCCACTATCATCATCATCATCGCTATCACTAAATAATAAACTTCCAGAACTACTATCTGAACCTGTACTTTTTTCACTGCTTTTTTCACTTGTAAATGACATTTCATCATAATTTAAATTTGTTTTGTTTACATTTGTAAATAATTCAATATATTCATCATTTATTAAACGTTTATGATACATATTTATCATTGTTTTTATAAATAATATAATTCTTTTGAATTCATCTAATGATTTAACATCATTCAAATTAATATTTATTTTTTGATTATCTTCATATATTTCAATTTCACAACCAGGTTCAATTGGAACTTTTGTAAATGTTTGTTTACCTTGTTCTTTTTTCATATTCATAGTTGTTTTACAAGCATTAAATTCCATGATGGCTCTTTCTTCACTTATCCCAAATATCTCAATAATTTTATGAATAATTTCATCATCATTCAAATTAGGACCCAGTGGATTTAAATATGTTGTTATCATTGAATGAATACTTGATATATTTCCATAATTATTTATTCGTTTGTATCTTGACTTAATTCTTTGTATATCTGTTATTTCTTCCAATTTAATACGTGTATACATCGGAAAATTTTCCATAAATATTATTAATTCACGATTCCAATCTTTCGCAAGTTTACTTTGTTTATCTTGAAAAAATTCTTTGGAAAAATTTATCTGACAATCCATGAAATTTATATTCTCTAAATAA
>Ga0257126_1002096_pt1 | contig 13437 bp, 15 predicted proteins | sample SI060_120mmetaG_FD_190151 | JGI IMG/M metagenome (GOLD analysis project Ga0257126, IMG submission 190151) | Marine microbial communities from Saanich Inlet, British Columbia, Canada - SI060_120m | ecosystem: Environmental > Aquatic > Marine > Inlet | place: Canada: British Columbia | collected... | reverse complement strand
TAAAATCATTATCATAGTTACATACTAAAGAATCAATTTGAAATATTAATATATGTTCCCCTTTTATATTATTCCAAAATTGTTTTGAAGTTATAATGTCATTATATTCTTCAACTGTTAAATTATCAACTTCTAAATTATTTAAAAATAGTTTAGAATTTATATAAGATGAAAAATTATTTGTAATAAATAAATAATTTAAATTACCACAAAATAATGTAACAAAAGAATTAGGTATCTTTTCGTAAATGTTATTAATCACAATTATTAAATCATTTGTTACTCTAGGTTCTATTATAACACAATTATCAATCATTAATAATAATACTATTATTTCTCTATATTTTTTTAAGTAAAATTTATAGTTGAAAATTTAAATATAATTATTATAAATTTTTTTGTACTTTTCTAATAATTCTTTATTTTGAAAAAGTATAGTTTTTTTATTATAATTAAGTTCTTCTAATGTTTTATTTACAAGTTCACATATATTTTTATGATCATCACTATCAGTTGTTTTATGAACATTTTTTGCTTCAATATTATTATTCTTAAAATGTAATTGTGAGCATAAATAATTAATCCATCCTTCTCTATCAATATTAACAATAATCATTTTTTCTGGTGTTTTACTAAAATAATCCAATATTTTCATATGATAATTATCTCTAAGGTTTATCCAGTTAATACATTTTTCACGGGTATATGGGTATGCCCAATTATGTTTTTTACTTTTTCTAAAACCCCTTACACCATGTTTAAAACGAGAAATTAACCAATTGTCTATTTCTCTTACATTTAATATAAAAATACTATTTTCATACTTTAAATCCAACTCTTTGTAATTATTTAGATCACCATTATCAGAAAAACATTGATAATTATCAGTATCCCATTTGGTAATATGTTGTGATGTTAAGTTGTTTTTAACAAATAAATTATGAAAAGTCGTGGTGGCTGTTTTGTTAAATCCAATAACAAAATATTTTTTGTAAGACTTTAGCATATATCTATAATAAGAATAGAATAAAATAAATATTGATATTTCCACCCCGTATAATTTTAAATATTTCTGACTGGTTATAAAAATATAATACTTTATTTTATATTATAATTATATATGAAACTCAAATGTTATTGTTTTCATAAATCAGGATCTATGTTTTTTTTAGGATATTTAAAAAAATAACATATGATAATAATATAGAGTATTATTCAATAAATAATGAACCCAGTAATATACAATTATGGAATAATAAATTAGATAATTATATTATTTGCCCCTTAAGAGAATCACCAATGGATTATGATGAAAATATAAAATATATAATTCATTTAAGAAATCCATTAGATATTCTTATATCTCAATATTATTCATTTGGCTTTACCCATCCCGTTCCACATGATAAACTCGTTGTTGATGGTGAAAATTTTATAAAGTTGAAAAAAATTATTGAGAGTCAAACCATAGATGAATATTGTTCATCACAAGAAACTATAGATAAAATTAATAATAAATATAATGATATGTTAAATTGGATTGAAAAATATAAGCATAAAGAAAATGTTTTCATATCAGATTATGATAATATGTATTATGATTTTAAAAATTGGTTAAAAAATATATTTGATTTTTTGTCATTAAAAACATATAATGAAACACTATCTATGTTTGAAAAAGAATTTAAAAATTCTAATAAAGAATATATTAAAACAGATATAAAAACCAATAATAATCATCATAGAAGCGGACTATCAAAACAATATTTAATTGAATTAAAAAAAACAACAATAGATTTAGTTATTAGTAAGTTTTCAGATAATATAAAAAATAATTATGACTTTACATAAAAATTATAAAAGATAACTATTTTTATTCCATTTAAATTTTAAAAATGTTTTTTCTGGATCTCTATTTTTTAGTATTGAAGAATCAGTTACATCACAAATTATTAAGTTAGGATTAATAACAATACTTTTAAATTTTTGACTCACTATTGATAAAATAATATCAGATGAAAATAAAAATAAATTTAAATATTCAAGATAGATACTAAATACACTTTTTTTTAAAATAATACTAAAAGTTCCCAATGAATGATTAGCAATATAATAAGGACTATCTTCATTATCTCTAAAATCAATTGTTGTATAATTAATTGGATTATACCAAAAACTTTGTGATGAACCTAAATATATTATATCACAATTATTAATCAAATTTTTATATTTAGGAAGTATATTATTATATTCCTTATTTATTAAGATATCATATTCCAAAATACATATAGAATCATAATTCTTATTTATAGCATCAACTAAAATATTACATATTGATTTTACATGTGATATTTGATTATTGTTTAATTTGTAATCTTTATAATTTTTTAAACATAAATCAAAATAATTATTAGAAAATTTTATTGTTCTTTCTAAATTTACAATTATATCATTATCTGTATAAGGTATTGATTTAATTAATTCATAATTTATTTTAATTTTACTTTTTTCTATATATTTGGTAAATCTTTCTTTTTCTTTATCATTTTGATATAAAACATATATATTATCGGTATAAATGTTATTCATTAAAAATAATTATTATTATATCTTTTACCCTTTTAAATATTTAATCATTTAAAATTTTTTTGTAACCAAATAGTTCAAAATCTTTATGATATACTCTGTCAATTAATTCTATTGTATATTGTTGTAAAGATTTAATTGTATATTTTTTTTTATTTTTATTCTTATGTTTAGACAATGTAATATATATATATATATATAATGAAATTTTTATTTATAATACAATGGTACGGAAAACTACCAATATGGTTTCCTATAACATTTAAAACAATGATAAATAATTATGTTGATTTTCTTTTAATAGGAGACTTTGAAAATTCAGCAGATATTTATATTAATTATATTGAAAAAAATAATGTAAAAAATATAAAATTTATATACTTTAGTAAAATAGATTTAAAAAAAATAATAAAAAAAAAATTAGATATAGATTTATATTTTTATCCATATAAATGTTGTGATTTGAAACCAATATATGGGATATTATTTAATAATTATATTATTGATTATGATTATTGGGGATACTGTGATATTGACTTGTTTTTTTCAAATCTAAAAGTATATTTAGAAAAAATATCTACTAATATTGAAATTATATCAGGTGATACGAATTGTCCAATAGGACCATTCACATTATTTAAAAATAATAAATTAAATAACGAAATGTGTAAAGAATTAGATTTAAAATTAGTATTAGAATCTAGACTCATTTATGGTATAGACGAAGGTCATGATTTTGAGGGAAAGACACTTGAAAGTAGTAATACAAACAATATGAAAAATATAATTAAAAAAAATATATATAAAAAAGATATTTTAAATAATCTATTTAGTGTTCAACTAAATCATTATGATTATCATAATTATAAATGTATGGATTTGGTATATTACTTTGATAATTTATATTTATTAGTAAATAAAAAATTCATCAAGACTGGCTGTATTCATTTGAATGAAAAAAATAATTTAGATTTTAGTTCTCTAAATAAAATAAATATTAAAAAAATTTTAAATAAAAAAAATTTAAATTTTTGTATTAGTAATGAAAAATTTTATATTTTCTAAATGTAATATATGGAATATATAAACGATGAAATATGCAATAATGTAGGTATACTTCTTTTAAGTGGTTCTTCGCTTTCTTTATTTTTAAATAATAAATGTCCTTTTAACAATAAAAATTTAGGAGGTAAAAGTACTAAATTTAATTATATTTTTAATAATAATTCAGATGATAATTTAAATAATACTTTAGAATTGAATTATTCAGATGATAACTCAGATGATAACTCAGATGATAACTCAGATGATAACTCAGATGATAACTCAGATGATAACTCAGATGATAATTCAGATGATAATTCAGATGATAATTCAGATGATAATTTTGATGTTGGTTTTAATAATAATTTAAATTTAGAAAATTCATATAATGACAATTTTGACATAGGTTTAGATGATTCATATTTTGATAATATTAATAATAATTGTCCAATAAATAATTTAACAAAGTTTGGATTTATTTTAGGAATATCTAGTATTTTAATTGGAAAAGTAGTAAATTTACTTTCTATTGTCACATAAGATAATGATTTGTTTTTCAAACATATTTTCTAACATATTTTTAATTGTTGAAGAAACAATTAATCAATGTTGCACTTGGATAGGAGGTAATGAAGGAAAAAAACCTTTAAAAAAAGAAAAAATAGATTAAAAATTGAAAAAAATATATTATTATTATTAAATTATAATATAATGTCTTCTTTGATTAATTCTACGATTATCAGTAACCTTATTGGTCATGCCCAGACAAGTAAATTGAATTTTCGTTTGGCAGCCGTACTTGTAAATGGTTCTCGGCCAACTTCTAGTCCAGTTGTCAATTGTGATAGGCGATATTGCCGAGGGAAGTGTACCCCAAGTCTCCACGCTGAGGCAGGGGCTATTTTGAAGCATTGTGGAAAGTTCCTGACCTATTCTGATTCAAAGGGGTGGTGTTTTTTACGAGAAAAAGCAAAAGTCGCGGAAGTCACGTAAGCTAGATATTTATGTTGTTCGTATTAATGCTAATAATGAACTAGTTAACGCTCGTCCGTGTTATAATTGTCTAGATATGATGCGTGCTGTTGGTATTAGACGTGTTTATTATAGTATTGATAATGATATTGTTTACGAAAATGTAACACAAATGGTTAGTATTAATGCTAGTTCTGTTCTTCGATTTTTGGAACGTCAAATGTATAATGCACCTACATCTGATAGGGAATATTTTGTCAATTTGTTGTTGAGAAAAATGCCAAAGTCATTGCGAACTAAAAATATTATATGTTTTATTAGTTATAACTTTTTGGATGTTCTTCCTGAGTTTAGTTATACTATTTCAAAAAATAATTTTAGGATTTTTGATGAGAGACAAAAGATGATTTGTCATGTCGATATTATTAATTAATTTATTTAATAAAAAAAGGGTTTTCTGTTTTTATAATATTCATCTATTGATTTTTCGTTATCATTAAAATCAGGTTTTTTTTTCCTATAATCTACAATTTTTGGTAGAACTTTATATTTACTAACATTATCTCTATTTTTTGGATTATATCTATATGGTGATACGTATTCTTTTTGGTTATAATTTAATTTATTATTTTCATTTAATTTTTGTCGTCTACTTCTAATTTGTTTTACTCTGTTTTTTTTATAAGTTTCTTCTTTTTCTAAATTAGAGTAAAATATAATTACATCATCAATTTTTGCTCTTTTATGTTTACTAATATCTAACAAATTTTTAATTAAAGTTCTATAGTCTAATGGAATGCCATGTAATGAAACATAACCTCTACATATTCTTTCTGATAAAACATACATATTATGTCCAACAAAAGGAAGAGCTAATGTAAACAATTCATAAAATATACATCCTAATGCCCAGCAATCAACTTCTTTATTATATGATTTACCTTTTATTAACTCTGGAGCCATATAATAAGGTGTTCCTATACTTGTATTAATTAATTTAGTTTTATTATCTAATCTTGAAACACCAAAATCTGAAATTTTATACACATTATTTTTAGAAATTAAAATATTTTCAGGTTTGATATCTCGATGAATAATATTATGTTTATGTAAATGATTTAATCCATTAGAAATAGATAAAATTATATTTTGTATTTCATTATTTTTGAATTTTCTAAAATTTTTAATATTCTGTGAAATTAAAGAACCTAATGTACCTTTCTCAGCATATTCCAATACAATATTAAATCTTGTATTATTTTCAAAAGAATCATATAATCTTATAATATTTTGATGATTTAATTTTTTTAATAGATTAATTTCTGTATCAAACGCTAACAAACAATTTTTATCTTTCTCTAAACTTTTTAAAGCATAAAAATTATTATCCTCCTCATTAAGGACAAGGTACACTTTACCATAAGCTCCTTTTCCCAGTAGCTTTTTTTTTACATACATTAAAAATTGAAATAAAAAAAATCTTTAATATTAACTACAGTAATAATGAATCCTGTTCGTTCTCTAAGTGAAGCTTTTACCCAAAAAAAATATTTAAAGTGTAAACAAATAATAGATTCAATAAACATAGGTTTAATTGATAATAAAATGATTCGCGGATTCATAAGTTTGACTCTTCGTTATTTTTATACAATTGAAGATTTTAAAGAATTTGAAATCATTATCAATTCAGGGTATGATCTAATGAAAAGAGATTATATGCTATATTGTAAATATCTGTATCATTTTAATATTAAGAAGTCAGTAGAAATATTTTTCAAAAATATTCTATCTAAGGAAAATATTCAACAAAGTGATATTGATTTCCTAATTGAAAATAATTTTACTGAAATTATTAAAACTCTTAATGGGTACTATGTAATTTGTAGTAAAAAGTCAAATGTTTTTGATTTTAGTAAACTAAAGCGGTTTGATAATATTCATCGAGAATCTGAAATTATTATCCATTTTATTAGTCTAATACAAAAAAATGCTCTTCCTCGTTTTTGTATTAATCCTTTTATTGAAAAAATAAAAACTTGCGATGTTATTATAGATGGAGGTAATGTACTATTTTTTCGAAAAGATAAGAGTATCAAAAATCTAAATAATATAATTCAACTGTCACTTAGAAAATTTAAAAGTCCTGTAATAATTCTACACCAGCGACATAAGAAATTTCTTGATAAAAAGAATTTTAGTAAAATTTATGAAAAGTATATATATTTTACCCCATATGATGTGTATGACGATTACTTTTTGATTCTAGGTATGATAATAAATAAGGTACCAATTATAACAAATGATAAATGTAGGGATCATATATTTGAAGTTTTTAAAGTATTTGATACTAAAAATAATCAAATGTCTAATTATATAAAAGAAATGATACTTTCATATAATCATACTAGAATTGAAAATAGGAAGATATTTAGTAATTGTATTCAATTTGATGATACTCATATTTATATTCCATCTGTAGATGGATTTTTTCAGATGAGTATTTAATTTTTTTATATTGTTCTCCAAACATTAAATATTGTGTTGGAAATCTTCCGAAATAAAATTGTTTATGTTTTATTTCACAATATTTACCATCAGTTGATAATACATCGAATAATATTTTATGTAAATCAGTTTCAATTGAATTAATTGATGTAGGAAATAATTGTAGTAAAATTATCTAAATACATATTAAAAATTACTTTAATGGAACTTGTACCTATTCAAAGATATGTAAATCACGATAATTCCTGTTTATTTTCAACAATTTCATATTTAATTGATAAAGAAAATTTTAATGAAAGTAGTAGTTTAATATATAGATTAACAATTGTAGACTATATTAAAGAAAATACTAAAATAACAAATGATTTACTAGGAATGGATAAAGAAGAATATATATCAAAAATAGAAAATCCAAGTTGCTGGGGTGGAGCGATAGAACTTAAAATATTTTCAGATATATTAGAAACACAAATTGCGAGTATTGATATCCAATCTGGAAGAATAGATATATTTGGTGAAACTAAAGATTTTACAAAAAGAATATATGTTTTGTATAATGGAATTCATTATGACCCTTTAGTAATGAATTCTATTGGAAATGAAGAAAATCTAAATTCAGATATAACTATTTTTGAACCAGAAGATTATGATAAATTAATAAAATTTAAAGATCTTGCTGAAAAATTAAAATCTGATGGAAAATTTGTAGATCTAAATAACATAAATAATTATAAATGTTGTTCATGTAATGAACAATTTAGCGAAGAAGCAGATGTTTACATTCACGCACAAAATAATAATCATTGGAAATTTGATGAAATATAAATAATTTTATTTAATTAAATAAAATTAATTATATTATAATTTAATTTAAAATAATCATATCAGTATCTACACTACCACCATTCATATTTTTACGAGAGCGTCTACGTCTTCTGCTAGTTTTTTTAGAACCTTTTTTTGATTTTCTAGATTTTTTAGCTTTTGAACCTTTTCTGGAACGTCTTTTTTTAGCACCACCTACTAGTGAACCACCTTTTTGTGATTTACGGGAGCGTCTACGTCTTCTGCTAGTTTTTTTAGAACCTTTTTTTGATTTTCTAGCTTTAGAACCTTTTCTAGCTTTAGAACCTTTTTTAGATTTTCTTTTTCTAGCTGTATGTGTATCACATGAACTACCACCTTTTTGTGATTTACGGGAGCGTTTGCGTCTTCTACTAGTTTTTTTAGAACCTTTTTTTGATTTTCTAGTTTTAGAACCTTTTCTAGCTTTTGAACCTTTTTTGGAACGTCTTCTTTTAGCACCACCTACTTGTGAACCACCTTTTTGTGATTTACGAGAGCGTCTGCGTCTTCTGCTAGTTTTTTTAGAACCCTTTTTGGATTTTCTAGCTTTTGAACCCTTTTTGGATTTTCTAGCTTTTGAACCCTTTTTGGATTTTCTTGATCTTCTCTTAGCACCACCTTTCATACTTTTACGCGAGCGTCTACGAGAACGTTTAGAACCCTTTTTGGATTTTCTAGCTTTAGATCCTTTTGTAGATTTTCTAGCTTTAGATCCTTTTGTAGATTTTCTAGCTTTAGATCCTTTTGTAGAACGTCTTCTTTTACCGTATGAACCACGTTCTTTTGTAAGATAATCATTAACAAAGTCAAGTTCTTTGTTATCTTTAATTAGTTTAAGTAATCCAGGCATATCAACATTACTTTCAGATAATTTTTCACCATCTTTACTTTTAACAGAAAAATTATCTTTAGAATCTTCTCTAACATTGATGCTAAAAAACTTACTATCACCTACTTTTTTGAGAAAATGGAATGATAATCCTCTTTCGCCGTCAATTAAGTCTTCTTTAATTACGTGCTTAACGTCTCCTTTTTTGTAATTATAACTTTGATTATGACGATAAGTTACTGTACTTTTTTTTTCAGAACTCATTATATATTTACATTAGAAAAAATTTTATTTTAAAAATTAAAGGTTTTTTTAAACTAATTTTCTAAATAATTATATAATAGATATGAGTTTTTTCCAAAGTATAATTAATTGGTTTTCTAAATTGTTAACTGGAAATAAGTTTAATTTAATTCCTATTATAACAAGAATATTCATATTTTTGGTTATAAGTAATTTATCGATAGGAAACCAAATAAAATATAAACTTCATTTAGGGTTTCTATCTGTTTTCTTAGCAAATATGTTAAGATTAACGTTTCCTAAAGATGCTAAAGATAAATGTACAACCGCTAACACAAAATTAATACCAATTGGTGTTTTATTTGAGCAGACATTAAATAGTATAATTCAATATGGATGTGGATCCCTAATTCCAAAATTATTTATATTTATTCCAATTATTGGTATAGGTTTAAGAGCAGTAACTAAAATTCCTATTTTAGGCGGGTTAATAGAATTTCTTTATTGGATAATTGGATATAGAGTAGGTATTAGTTTAACAACCGGAGGGTTTAAAATTCTAGGTATTACAATTGGTGAAGCAAAAGGAAGTATGTGTAAAGGTGAAACGGATATGTTTAAGAAGATATTTGGATTTCTTTGTTTAATTGCTATATTATTTATAGAAGTGTTTTCTACAGCAAAAGATAATTTAAGTCCATTTTAAATAATATATAATTAAATAAATAGTTAAATATATATTTTAAATATATATTTAATTATAATGAAATTATTAGTATTTACATCGGCGGGTGATAATTCAACATTTAATATTGATTGGTATGATAAAAATAAAAAATTTGATATAATAACTTATTACTATATGGATAATCAAGAAATTTTTAATAAATATAAAAAAATTTCGAAATTTATTATAAAAAGAAAAGGAAGTAAATTTCAAAATTTACTTCATTTTTTTAATAATTACAAAGATTTATTTGATAGTTACGATTATTTTTTTATTCTAGACGATGATCTAGTATTTGAAAATGGATACAAAGATATTGAAAGAATGTTTAATCTAACAATTGAATACAAATTAGACTTATCATCTCCTTGTTTTTATAAAGATAGTATTGTTTCACATGAAATAACAAGAAAAGAGCCAAATATTTTTTTAGATTATACCAATTTTGTTGAAGTTACATGTCCATTAGTAAAAAAAGAAAGTTTAACTAAATTTTTAAATGTTTTAGATGAAAAATTAATAGGATGGGGAATAGACTTTTTACTAAGTCAAATTATTTGTACAAATAATAACACTGGAATATTTCATTGTATAAATTGTTTAAATCCTACACTACATTCTAAAAATATAAAATTAAGAGAAAATACATTAGTTAAAAATTTTAGTAATGAAGATAAATATTGGTATAATTATTGTGATGAAAGACAATTTAAAAAAAGAATCAATATTCATTCATATAAAAAAATAAGAGGTTTTAATATAAAATATACATTTTTATATATAAATTTAAAAAAACATTCTAACAGAAATAATCATATTATTAATGAATTTAAAAAATATAAAATTACAAATTATAAAAGAATTGAAGGGATTAATGGAAATAATATAGAAGAATTAAAAAAATATTGTGTTTTTTCAGAAAATTTAATTTCAAAATATTCTAAATCAGAAAAATGGACTAATAAATATCTTAGTAATGGTGAAATGGGATGTTTTTTATCTCATTTAATATCACTAGAATATTTTGTTAATAATTTAGACGATGATTATTGTTTTATATGCGAAGATGATTTTAGTTTTGATACCGTAGATTATTTAGATGATAATATTGATAATATAATAAATGATTTGAAAACGAAAAAAAATGAATTTTTTAATTTAGCTCCAATTTTTCCCAAAGATCTAAGAAAAATTAATAATATACATCAATTTAATACATATTTTAACAATTTTTGGGGTACATCTTGTTTATTAATATCTAAAAAGGAGGCAAAAAAAATTTTAAAATTTTACAAATTCAAAAATAGGTTAGTTAATTTTGATATTCATACACTACCTTATGATGAATCTATAAATTTACAATTCAATATAACAACTTTTCCTTTATTTGTTAATAAAATTTTTGAAAGTTCTATTACAAATAATATTTCGCATAATAATTTTCATAAAGAAAATAGAAAATACATTTTAGACTTATGGAATTTTGAAAAAAAAGAAAATAATATAGAAGAAATTAATCTATTTCATTTCCTTAAAGGATTTAAAAATGATAAAATAATATTTATACCAACCAAAGGAGATTTAGATAATTATATACTTAATTATAGTATTATTAATATATTCAATGTTTTAGAATTAACATATGTTATCGAAAATGGAGATAATATATTTAAAAATGAAATTTTAATTTATGGAGGAGGTTCTTGTTTCAAAAACAATAATAAAATGAATAAAAAATCAATTATTAATAATTATATAAATAATAAAATTATAATATTACCTCAAACAATAATAAATACTGATATATTTGATAATATAGATTGTGAATATCTTTCGAATATAACTATATTTTGTAGAGAATTACAATCATATAATTATTTAAATAATATAAAAATAAATAATCCTAATTTTTATAATATATATTTATGTAGAGATTTAAGTTTTTTTATTACTATTCATGATTATTATTTAGATTATAAAAATGATAAAGAAAAAGTATTAATATGTTTTGAAAATAAAAATGTAAAAGATAATAATAATTTTCCATTTATAACTAAACCAAAAGGTCAAAGGATTATAACAAAAGAAAAAATAGAATATTTTTATTTTAAAATGATTAATACAATTAATAATTATACTATTATAAAAACAGATAGAATTTTAGTTGCTATTTTAGGGGCTTTATTAAATAAAAAAATATATCTATACAAGTGTGATGATAACATTCATGTGTATGATTATTCTTTAAAAAAATATATAAATATACAATTATTTGATATAATTAATTTCTAATTATATTTAATTATGCCTTTTTTAGGATTATTAACTAGATGTAAGGATGAACCTTTTATTTTTGAGTTTTGTGATTATTATTTATCTGAGGGTGTTGATAAAATAATAATTATAGATGATAATAGTAATAATAAATCAATTTATGATAAAATTAATAATAATGATAAAATTAAAATTATATATAATTCAGACAATATAAATAATAGAAAATTGGCAAGTCAAGTGTACAAAAAAATAAGAAAAAAATTTAAATGGTTGATATATTGTGATGTTGACGAATATATTTGTACAAAAATAAATTCAGAAAAAACAATTAAACATGAATTAAAAAATAAATTTAGAAAAGTTGATTGTATAAAAATTCCTTGGGTTATGATGTCATCAAATAATAGAGATAAAAATCCAGATAGTCTATTAAAAGAAACTATTTTTAGATGGGATCATAATAAAAAACATCCTAATAATATATATAAATTTAGATGTAAGTATAAAAAAATAGAAGTAAAATGTATTTTTAAACCAAGAAAATTTTATAATATAAAAGATCATCATCCAATAAAACCAAAAACGAAAATATTAGTTGTAGATAGTATAAATAAAAAAAAAAGACGTTTAGGTCCTACTTATCGTAAATTAAGAGAATCTAAAATAAATAATGGTATACTTTTATGTTATCATTATAGAATTATTAGTAAAGAAAATTGTCTAAATAAAATAAAAACAAACAAATGGTATAAACATAGAACTTTAGAAGAACTTTTATCAGCAGATTATGCGGAAATTAAAGATGAAACAATTAAAAATAAAATTTTAAAAATTAGTGAAAAAAAAGGAAATTAAAGTATAACTTATATATATGAACTGTTTAGAATTATTTAGTAATAAAAAACAACTTTTTACTTGTTATTGGGGTGGTTATTTCAAAAATGATCCCAAGTATCCTCAAACATTAGATATGACCCCTGAATGTGTAGATATAGTTATTTTAGCATTTGTAGGACCACAGCAAGATTCTACAATAGAAACAACTTTTTTATGTTCTGTTTATTCTGAAGAAAAAATAAAAAATTGGATAGATTGTTGTCATGAAAAAGGAATAAAAGTATATGTAAGCATTTTAGACACTCCTCAAACACATTGGGATAAAATTAATTTATTAACATTTGCGAAAAGCTTAAAAAGTTTAATTGATAACTGGAATTTAGATGGTGTAGATATTGATGCGGAATCAGGTATGGATCCAGATAATTATATAGAAACTTTTATAAATTTAGCAAAAATTGTTAAAGCTGAAATAGGAACTTTACCATTGACATATACTTGTTATACTGGTATTGATGGACCAGATGGAGAAATATTAAAAAATATAAAAAGTATATTAGATTATATTCAA
>Ga0257126_1002095_pt1 | contig 13450 bp, 12 predicted proteins | sample SI060_120mmetaG_FD_190151 | JGI IMG/M metagenome (GOLD analysis project Ga0257126, IMG submission 190151) | Marine microbial communities from Saanich Inlet, British Columbia, Canada - SI060_120m | ecosystem: Environmental > Aquatic > Marine > Inlet | place: Canada: British Columbia | collected... | reverse complement strand
CAGATCCGTCACGCCCAAAACCTACTACTAGGCTACCCCATTCCTCAACCCCCGCTCTACAGCTGGCTCTCTTGGGTGTTGTTTCAGCTCTTTGGTACAGGGCTACTTACTCTAACTCTACTAAAATATACACTCATCACACTCACCTTCTGGGCAACTTGGCTCAGTTCAGGCTATCTATTTAAACATCTTCAGACTCGATATTTAGCACTTTTTGCTTTTCTGTTAATGCCCTCTTTCGCCTGGCATATGCACCAAGGGTTTACCCATACCATTTTACTTGGCTTTGCGATTGCGGTCTCTCTTCACGCACTGCTGCGCTTAACCCAACATCAAAAACCTATCGACTATCTCTATCTGGGTGCAGCCTTGGGAGTTGGGGTGATGGCTAAGTATAGCTTTTTACTCTTTATGGTGCCACTCTTTATCTCTGCGCTCTCTATCAAAACAGTTCGTCAACAGCTATTACAGCGGCGAGCGCTGTTTATGGTGGCTGCTTTTCTGTTAGTCACCACCCCTCATCTATATTGGTTGAGTCAACACTACCAAGCCGTTTTTCCTGCGATTGATCAGAAGTTAAAGGTGTCCGCTGATAACTCAATATTTGAACAGTTTAAATCTCTCGGAAATTTCTTTGTAGCGGCACTTGCGTTTGTCGCGCCATGGATTTTTCTATTCATCCATAAGCCAACAAAAAAACAGGAGGCAGTGGGTACAGAGCTGGGGGCGCAGCTTCTAAGTAGATTCTATCTTGTGCTACTGCTGATCACATTACTATTAGCGCTATTCTATACAATGCCGCATTTTAAGGTGCGCTGGTTCCACCCTTTTATGATGCTATTTCCACTCTGGTGGTTAACGATGATTGAAGGTGAAAAGCCATTCAGTCAGGTTCGGATACGTTGGGTTTATAGCGTGACGATAATATTTACAATATTGATTATTGCAGTGCGTTTAGTGCAGGTGACGATTGGACCAGAACTTGGGCATTACGGTCGTCTCAATCGTCCTATTATGGAGACCCTTGAGAAGCTTCCACCCATGACTAAATTGACTCAACCGAGGAACGAGGTCGTGAAACTCCTCACAAATGATGATTTTCTAGGAGCACATCTTCTCTCATACTATCCAGATAATGCCATTGCCATCCGTGGTGTTTGGTATCGAGAGAGTGGACAGAACAGCAAAGAGGAGGCTCGTTGCATTCAGCTCTGGGATAGTGATGATGAACATCTATTACCACCCACTGATGTAGAGGTGGAGAAGATCACTACACAGGTTGCGGAAGTTAAGTACACGCTATTTTGGGCTTCACTAAAAAAATGTCCTTAACTTGCTTGATAATGTACTTAGTACTTGGTACAATACAGTGATGAAAAATACAAAAATACTTGATCGAAACACAAACTATATAGGAGATTACCTGCGTGAAGCAAGAAAAGGTAGAGGAATATCTCTGCGTAGCATGGCATCTCAATCTGGTCTGAGCACTGGCTTTCTCTCTGGAATGGAACGTGGAAAAGAGACCGCAGAGATTGGAAAAGTGCTTAAAGCGATGGAGTTTTACGAGGTAGAGATGAATATCACTCACCAAACCAAAAATAGAACGAAGTTAACCGAAGCTGTAGGAACAACTTTTCCCTATGATTGGTCAAACGCTGCAATGGGTGCCGATCTATTCATCCAAAAGGTGATTAGTGGTGGACGTTTTGATGATTTACTCAAAGCCACAGCATACTTTGGATTTGACCGGATTGTAGAAAATATTAAATACTCAACAATTGATAACTCAACAGCACTAATAGAAAAAATGGGTGATATTATGAGTGGAACAATTAAAGGCAATTTCCAAAAAGATGACCACACTTAAAACTGAAATTCTTCGTCCTGAAGCGGCAATGTTGCTAGAGGCATTGATCGCATCACCAGAACTAGCGTCATTCACTTTAATGGGGGGTACTGCGCTCGCACTACAAATAGGACACAGAACCAGCTTGGATTTTGATTTTGCTAAGTTTGATGAGAAGCTAGATAGCCGTAATATTGATGCATGGCACGAACGGATGAAGCTGTCTGAGATACCTATTCAGTCAATGGTATCACCCAATCAGATCTCACAATTCCGCATCAATAGTGGACTAAATTTGTTGGATTTTGCGAGAGACTATCTTGTCAATGGCGTGAAGGTAACATTCTTTGCCCATGGGCACAACAATATGCAGAGATCATTTTATAAAGAGTCTCTAAAATTAAAGCTGTCCGAAAGTTCGCGAAGTTTTAATATGATGGGGCTGGAAGGGCTAAAGGTAGCAAAAAGTTTAGTGCTAGCAGATCGTGTACGTTCTCGCGATCTTTTTGATCTCTATACACTGATGTCGCAGTTTGGATGGCGTATTGAAGATATTATAGAGACTGCCACCACCTTGGGTACTGTTGATGATCCTGAATACTACCTCTCCGTCCTCACGGGAGAGATCCCACTTGATGCAAACGATGAAGGACTCGAAGCAGTTAACATGGAGACCACAAAAGAGATAGAGAATTTATATCTATATTTTAAAAATAACGTTTCAGAATATAGGCAAAACTTAACCGTGCAGTGGGTCTCTAAAAATGAATAACGGCAAAGAGCTCTACATTCGGCTACTACACTATGTAAAACCATACCGTGGCAAATTTGCTTTGGCAGTTCTTGGGATGGTTATTTTTGCGGCGACTGAGCCCGCCCTACCTGCACTGATGCAACCGATGTTGGATGGAAGTTTTATCGAGAAAGATGAGACCATGATCACCTTGGTTCCAATCTTGCTAATACTCCTCTATCTAGTGCGTGGTATCGCCTCGTTTGCGACCACGGTTGGGCTAAGCTGGGTCTCTAATAGAGTTATTATGGATCTTCGCAATGAGATGTTTGCCAAGCTACTTAATCTACCCAGCCGTTATTATGATGACCATCCCACGGGCACCACCGTCTCTAAGCTCACCTACGATGTAAATCAAGTTGCCGGTGCTGCAACCGATGTATTGATTGTGCTGGTGAGAGACACCCTATCTATTATCGGTCTATTGGCATGGATGTTCTATATCGACTGGAAGCTCTCACTAATCATTTTCCTTACGACTCCCATCATAGTGCTGATTGTACGCTCCATTAGCAGTCGCCTGCGTAGACTCAACCACTCTCTGCAAGGTCAGATGGGATCTATTACCCAAATATTAGAAGAGACGCTCACGGGACAAAGAGTTGTAAAGATCTTTGGTGGAGAAGATTATGAGGCGAACCGTTTTAATGAGTCAATCAACAGAGTACGCCTCTACACCATGAAGACCATCACCACCGCAGCAATTAACAGCCCTGTGGTACAGTTGATTACGGTGACCGCGCTTGCTGCAATTGTCTATCTTGCTTCGATGCAGTCTGTGCAAAATGAGATTACCGTAGGAGAGTTCATCTCTTTCTTCAGTGCGATGGCGATGTTGATCACCCCAGTTAAACGGATCACGGGTCTCAATGAGATTCTACAGCGAGGGTTAGCTGCAGCAGAGAGTGTTTTCTCTCTGATTGATGAGAAACCAGAGTGCGATCCTGAACAGCCGATTACTATCTCCAGTGTGGGAGGGATTAATTTTAAAAACCTGTCACTGCGCTACTCTGGTGCTGAAATGGACGCACTGCACAATATCAACCTCACTATTAAGCCTAGTGAGACTGTGGCGTTAGTTGGCTCTTCTGGAAGCGGGAAGAGTACACTGGTTAACCTTATTCCGCTCTTCTATCGCCCTACAAGTGGAAGTGTAGAGATTAATGGTGTTGATATTGAGAATATTGCATTAAAAGAGCTACGCAGCACGATTGCGTTGGTGAGCCAAGATGTCACACTATTTAATGATAGTGTCGCGGCTAATATTGCTTATGGTGCATTGGCTGAGACCTCAATGGATAAAATAAGAGAGGCTGCTGAGAAAGCGCATGCCCTAGAATTTATAGAGAAGATGCCCAATGGTTTTGAGAGTATGATTGGAGAGCGCGGGACTAAACTATCTGGTGGACAGCGCCAGCGTATCGCCATTGCTCGCGCGCTACTTAAAGATGCCCCAGTACTAATTTTAGATGAGGCGACTTCTGCACTGGATACACACTCTGAGAAGCAGATTCAAGCTGCACTTGATGAGCTGGTTAAAGGACGTACCACACTGATGATTGCTCATCGACTCTCCACCATATCAAAGGCTGATCGAATTATTGTAATGGAGGAAGGCGAGATTATTGAAGAGGGAATCCATGCTACGCTTTATCAGCAGGGAGGAGTCTACACCAAACTATATGATTTACAATTTCAGGAAGCGGTTTCAGGAGATATTCCCTGAATCCTCTTTTTTAGCTACTTGTGACTTTGACTCAATCTCTTTGCGAATCAATATTAGGTTACGCATATAGATAAATAGCCCTGTTCCTTGCCCCACAATGAAGACGGGGTCTTCTCGCAGAATCGCATAGAAGAGTAGCGTCAAGCCACCCCCCAAACTGAAGTACCAGAAGGCTGTAGGGATAATACTTCTCTTCTCACGCTCACTATAGATCCACTGAATCAGAAAGCGCATAGAGAATAGCGCTTGCCCAACAAATCCTAAAATTAGCCATGATGTAGGGATATCTTGCATTGTATTAAACCTCTTCTATCTCAGGATTTTTTGCCCTATTTTGGAGCCAGCGCACTCCTAAAATATCGACAATTCCAACCCATAGTCTATTATGAAAACCGTATTTAGAACTGCCCTGCTCACGCGGGCGATGGTTCACCTCAATCGATACTACTCGTCCACCTTGTCGCAAAAAGAGTGCGGGAATATAGCGGTGCATATGGTCAAAATAGGGGAGCTCTAAAAAGCTGTTTTTAGCAAAAACTTTCAATCCGCACCCTGTATCTGGAGTCTCATCTCTTAACAAATTGCTACGAATCGCATTGGCATATTTTGATGAGAAGCGCTTTAACCAGCTATCTTTCCGTTTTTTACGGTATCCCGCAACCACTAACCAAGGATCATTATCCTCTTTAGCTTTTTGAAAAAGTTTTGGGATATCAGCAGGATCATTCTGCCCATCTCCATCTAGTGTTGCAATCCAGTTAGCTTGCGCTGCTTTAACGCCTGTTCTTACAGCTGTGCTTTGACCGCTATTTTGAAGGTGCCTGATAATGCGCAGTGAGTCAATTTCAGTTTTAAGCTCTGTTAAAACTTGCAGTGTACTATCACTACTCCCATCATCTATTACCACAATCTCATAGTTCAGTTTTTCATTCAGCTGGGCTGTGATCTCATTAACCAGCAGCGCGATACTCTCTTCTTCATTACAGACTGGAATAATGATTGAGATCTCTTTCTTTTGTTCATTCATACTATCAACATCCCCAAACCATAATCCCTTTCTCAGTTTTTTGCCAGATCTTATCATCCCAACTTACCTCTGAATCTCTATTAAAGATAATGAGGTGGGTCTCTTGTGCATTGAGTTTATCAGCATAGGCGACGCTCTGTTCAATACCTTGTTCGATGATACTCTCTAGTTTCTGTTTTTTGTGGTGGATTTTAAGTTCGATGATGATTCTCTGGATCTCTCCATAGAGCCCCTCTTCACTGTTAATCGGCCACTCTATGGCAAGATCAGTTCTGCCTCGTCCTAAACCGTACTCTCGGTTGATTCTGCCGCCGCCGTTGATGATGCGCTGTAAAAAGGCTTGGATTAGTAGTTGCGGGCCTGCCTCTCTGTACTCAAATTGATCTATCCAGCTTTCGGAGTTCTCTCTGAAGTACTGTTGAAAGGCTTTGAGCAGTTTGGGCATATTAAGGTAACTACTATTGGGAGTATCGCCTGAGGTGAGGTACCAGCTCTGTTCTTGGTTAGCGATACTGTACTGGGTGCTAAAGGTGAGTTCGCGAGGGATGATCTCTTGATAGATGCGGTTGCTGATTTTGATGGTCGGTCTGATGGTGATCAGCCCTAAGTCAGCAAGGTATTGTAGATCTGACTCTCTGTACTTTGATGTATCAAACTTATCTTCCTCACTCGCAAGCAGTTGTGAGATTACACGATACACCCGAGGCTCTTTGAGTTTGTCGGCTAGTTGATCGAGGTGGGTCTGGCGTGAGCGGATGAGCTGCTCTTTGGCGATGAGGTAGTGTTGGAGGGTGATCGGTTGCGCTCTATCTCTAAGCGCTCTGTTTTTCCATGTCATCTCATAAGCCAGTGCATTGACTAGCCAGGGCTGTCCTTTGGTATCTTCCCAAAGCTCAGGGTAGATCTCTTCGCTAAAGCTCTGTCCTGTCTCGGCGGTATGTTGCTGATAGAGCGATCTGCACTCTTCGTAAGTGAAGTTCCCCATCAGTAGCGATTCTGATTTGATGTTGAAGGCGGAGCCGCCAGTGATAATCTCTCCGTCAGAACGGTGAATGCGGTAGTCTCTAATGTCTCTTAGTCCACAGAGGACGATGCTTTTAGGGAAATGGTCAGGGCGTTGCGCATAACCAGCTCGGATCTGGCGCAGTAGGGAGATGAGGGTGTCGCCTACCAGTGCATCGGCTTCGTCTATAAAGAGGACGAGCGGTTTGTTGCTGATCTCTGCAAACTGTTTTAAGAGTGAAGTGAGCCTCGATTCAGGGTTGATATTCCTCCCCTCACTCTTGTACCACTCACCAATTTCTCTATTATTCAGATAAATTTCTGCTGAGTTATAGATAGCGGTACAGACAGCATCCATTCCACGATCCACATCATTTCTGGTGGTTTGCGCACCTTCAATATTCGCATAGAGTACATTGTAATCTCCCTCATTATTAAGGCGACCCATAAGCTCAAGCAGTGCGCTGGTCTTACCTGTTTGACGAGGGGCGTGCAGCAGAAAATATTTATTAGAAGCGATCAACATATCCACCTCATCCCAGTCTATGCGCTGTTTAGAAGAGATATAGTAGTGGTCACTTGGAACAATTGGACCTGCTGTGTTGAAGAATTTTTTCATATAATGTTACAAGTATAACCTGCTATCAACATTGAGAGCACTTAAAACGACTTTCGGCGTGATCGTCTCAAAGCAGGCTGGGGTCACGCTGCTCTTGCCTTTATAACTACAGCTACGCTTGAGGCAAGGCGAACAATTTAAATCAGAGATGAGTGGTTTCTGATCCTTGCCGAAAGTACCGGTTCGTTTTGGGTCAGTTGCACCGTAGAGAGTCACTGAGGGAATCGCTAATGCTGCACCCAGATGAGCCAATCCTGAATCAACTGCGACCATTACTGATGCCTGTTGAAACTTCTCCTTCAACTCCGTTAGGGTCAACTTAGGGAGTACCGTTGCACGACCTCGTTCATTGGCTGCAGCGGCGATTTTCTCTGCTCGCTGCCGCTCCACCTCACTGCCCCACGGAAGCATGATATGAAATCCCTCTGCAGTGACTAACCTTGCCAACTCAATCCAGTAGCTCTCTGGCCAATGTTTGGTGACCCAGGTGGTACCGTGAATAAAGAGGATCGTTTTAGCGTCCACCGCAGTAGCGTGATGATGAATAGCTGAGTTGGGTGATGTCGTAGGGAGCGGATAATTAAGCGCCTGAGCAAAGAGCTTACGCAGTCTGATGATCGCATGCTCACCTTTTTCTACTTTGATAGCTCTATCATAAAAGCGGCTAGCGAATGGCTCTCTAGCTGAATCTGAATCTAACCCCACTCGCTTACAATGCTGCTGGGTGTTACTTGCTACCTTTGTAATAAGCGCACTTTTTATCAACCCCTGTGCATCAATGATCAGATCATACGGCCGCTGCTTAAGCTCTTTTTTAAATTGACCCCACTCACCAGAGAAGAGAGTTTTTAAAATTGATTTTCGCCAGCGTCTAATCGCAACGGGGATAATTCGATCTACTGCGGGGTGCCAAGCTGGGATTTCGGCAAACCCCTCCTCCACAACCCAATCAAATTTAATATCTGGAATCGCAGCAGCCGCATCGGTTAGTGCTGGTAAGGTGTGGAGCAGGTCGCCGAGGGAGGAGGTTTTAATCAGTAGCACTTTCATCTATTCACGCTCGCCCTCTAACTTATCACTCTCTAGTTTCTCACTTCGCAGTTCAGAGATTGCCGACAGTACGCTCGCTGGCAACAACTGCTTAAGACAGTCGTAGTGACCGAGCGGACACTCCCGTTTAAAACAGGGGCTACACTCTAAATTAAGATCCAAAATTTTTGCGCGTGTATTGAGTGGCGGGGTAAACGAAGGGTCAGATGATCCGTAGATAGCAATCAGATCTCTATCGAGTGCCGCCGCAATATGCATCATTCCTGAATCATTACCGATAACGACCGTTGCAAGTGAGAGTAGATCCACAGCCTGCTCAAGCGTAGTCTCTCCTGCCAAGTTCTGCACGCTCTCATTGGCAGCTCCAGTTGAAGAGAGAATAATTTGTTCAACTTCACCACAGATGGTGCGATCTTTATCTGAGCCAAAGAGCCAGACTTGCCACCCCGCCTCTATCTTCTCCTTTGCGACTGCTGCAAAATAGTCCGCCGGCCACTGTTTGGCGGGACCATACTCAGCACCTGGACAGAGCGCTAGGATTTTATGTTTGTGCAGTTGAGATAGAGTATCGGAGTTAATGGTATCACCGCTAACCTTTTGTAGCGCAGTCTCAACGCTCAGCTCACTGACTGTTAGCTTGGGATATGGCGTCAGATCTGGCAATGACTCACTAGCCGCACCTCCTAATGCTAAAAATCGTTGCACCGTCATCGGTAGTTTTTTCTTGTCTAAAATACGCAGATCGTTAATCAGTCCATAGCGCATCTCTCCCCGAAATCCTGTCCGCTTTGGAATCTTTGCCATCCAAGGAATCAGCGCTGATTTAAGTGAGTTGGGCAGTACAATTGCTTGACTATATTGCGCTGTACGAAGTGACTTAGCTAAACGGTAACGCTCTTTCAGCTGTAAGCGACCATGCCCCACTGGCATCACCACCCCTCTGCGCACCTCTGGCATTTTTGCCAATAGCGGCAGAGACCATTCTGGTGCTAGCACATCAATCTCAACTTCTGGCGAGCGCTGTTTAAGTACAATAAATAGGCTCTGCGCCATCACCATATCCCCCACCCAAGAGGGGCCAACAACAAGAATTTTTTTAGACATTAGCCATTAATCATTAATAATATCCATATACTCATTCACGCCCTCTTCTACTGTTAAGAAAGGGGCGTCGTAGCCCGCACTGCGCAGATTCGTTATATCAGCCTCAGTAAAGCTTTGGTATGCCCCTCTAAGGTGGTCTGGAAAAGGAATGTACTCTATCCTCCCATCTTTACCCTGTCGCTTATGCCATGCGAGCACAGCGTTTGCCATATCGTTAAAAGATTGTGATGAGCTGGTGCCGAGATTAAAGATCCCTGATTTATCTGGGTGATCCATAAACCAGAGATTAACCTTAACCGCATCCCCCACGTAGATAAAGTCACGACGCTGCTCACCATTATCGTAACCATCAACCCCTTCAAACAGCTTCGCAACACCCGTCTCTCTCATCTGGTTATTAAAGTGAAAAGCGGTGCTCGACATACTCCCCTTATGCTGTTCACGAGGTCCGTAGACATTGAAGTAACGAAAGCCCACCACTTGACTCATCTTCTCTTCACCATGCGTTGCCCAGAGTCGGCGCAGATACTGATCAAATTGAAACTTAGAGTAAGCGTACATATTAATCGGGAGCTCATACTCACGATCTTCTTTAAAGGTAAGTCCACTGCCATAGACTGAAGCAGAGGAGGCGTAGAGATATTGGGTATCTCGCGCCAAACACCAGTGAAGCAGTGATTTACTATATTCGTAATTATTGTTCATCACAAAATGACCATCCCACTCAGTGGTCGCAGAGGTTGCTCCCTCATGAAACAGTGCCGTCACCTTACCAAACTCTTCGCCGTTATTGATTCGCTCAATAAAGTCTAATCGATCCATATAATCAGCAATTTCAAGGTCAGCTAAATTGTGCATCTTCTTACCGTTAGTAAGATTATCAACCACTAGGATATCGTTCTCACCACGCTCATTAAGAGCTTTAACGATATTACTCCCGATAAATCCAGCACCGCCTGTTACGATAATCATATTGTATCTCCACTTTTTCTGATCATATTTTTGGTAATTTTTTTGATAATATTAGTTGTAGAGTGCCCTGCAACAAACTGTAAAATCTCGACCGCTCCACCATTGGCAATGACGCACTCACCGCCTGCTACCTCTTCTGGCTTGTAGTCTCCGCCTTTGACGATCATATCAGGAAGCACTCGACAGTAGAGTCGCTCTGGGGTCTCTTCACTAAAGGGAACTACCCAATCAACACTCTCCAGTGCCGAGAGCATACTCATCCGTTGTTCCAACTTATTTATGGGGCGGCTTACGCCATCAGCATCCCCTTTAAGCTGATAGACGGACTCATCTGAGTTGACTGCAACAATCAGGCGATCGCCCAACTTTCTCGCCTCAGCAAGATAACTAATATGTCCAGTATGGAGCAGATCAAAACAGCCGTTGGTCATCACCACTCTCTCCCCTCTCTGGTGAGCAGATTCGATAGCCTCAGCCAGACCCTCTTCATCTAAAACTCCAAAACCGCTCTCTTCTGGATCGTGTGCTGCTTGGTGTAGCTCTGCGACACTGGTGGTGGCGGTTCCCAGCTTACCGACTACAATACCTGCTGCAAGATTTGCAGCAGCAACGGCACTCTGTTTAGTTGCACCCGCTGCAATCCCTGCTGCCAAAGTTGCGATAACCGTATCGCCAGCGCCCGTCACATCAAACACCTCACGGGCGTGAGTCGGATAGTGGTATGGGGTTTCAGGATTCTCTTTAGGATCACAAATCAGCGTCATCCCATCCTCTCCTCGCGTCACCAACAGCGCTTCCAACTCCAGCTCTTGACGAAGCTCTTCTCCCCTCGCAACAATCTCTTCACTATTTTTACATCTCCCTACAACTGCTTCAAATTCAGAGAGGTTTGGAGTCATCAAGGTTGCACCTCTATATTTTGTAAAGTCGCTCCCCTTAGGGTCAATCAGGACTGCATGGTTATGAGTGCGTGCCAACTGAATAAATTCCTGCACATCTCTAAGCGTACCCTTACCATAGTCAGAGAGAATTACTGCTCCACAGTTTTGCATTGCAGTTATAAATTTCTCTTGCAATGAATCGAGAGAGAGCTTTTCCATACTATCCTCAAAATCAAGGCGAATCAACTGTTGATGACGGCTCATCACCCTCAACTTAGTCGAAGTTTTAATCGAACTCTCTTGCTGAAAATCACACTCAACATCTTTCTCACTTAACACTCTCTCTAATGTTTTTCCCTCTTCATCAGCCCCCGCCACACCGAGCAGCACCACCTCTCCACCCAACGCAGCAATATTCAACGCCACATTACCTGCCCCACCAGGACGCTCCTCAATCTCACTGATGTGGACAACTGGCACTGGCGCCTCTGGTGAGACTCTCTCTGCTCCGCCAGACCAGTAGCGATCAAGCATCAGATCGCCAATGACTAAAGTTCTAGAAGAGGAGAAGTCAGGAAAACTACTCTTCATGCCCACTGCTCACGAGGTAGGGTATCTACCTGTTGACACCAGTAGTGCCCAATTAGAATATGTGCCTCCTGGATGCGGGCAGTGACGCTAGAGGGAACCGCTATATTTTGTGTAACAATCTCTGCTACGCTGCTGCCTGATGCTCCAGTCAAACCGATCGTATCCACCCCAATCTCTTCTGCCACTTTCAAAGCTCGAATTATATTAACGCTCTCACCTGAAGTAGAGATCCCGATCACTAGGTCACCTTTGCGAGCCAGCGCCTCTACTTGGCGACTAAAAAGTTGATCAAAGCCGAAGTCATTTCCCGTTGCAGTGAGAATAGAGCTGTCGGTGGTGAGTGCTATCGCAGGAAGTGCTACTCTGTTCTTCTCATAACGCACTACTAATTCGGCGGCAATATGTTGTGCGTCAGCTGCACTGCCACCATTTCCCATCAGCAGGATCTTCCCTCCCCGTTTCATAGTCTCAATAATTAGTTCAGCCGCTGCGTTGATCTTACTCTCCAACTCCTGAAGAGAGGTAACTACTTGGATATGTTCATTTAAAACCGCATTAAACATTGTGAAACTCCTTGTACCACTGTGCAAAATTCCGCACTCCCTCTCTGACCGACATCGAAGGTTTGTAATCAAACTCTCGCACCAAGTCATCCACATCTGCATAAGTGTCAGGTACATCGCCAGGTTGAAGTGGAAGCAGCTCTTTGTCTGCTTCGATTCCCAGCGAATCTTCTAACGCTTCGATATAGTCCATCAGCTCAACAGGATTATTGTTACCAATATTATAGACTCTCCAAGGTGCCTTGCTGGTTGCTGAATCCGGATTGTCACCACTCCATTCAGGGTTTGGCGGTGCAGGACGATCTAACACTCGAATCACCCCCTCGACAATATCATCAATATAGGTGAAGTCGCGCCGATGTTTACCGTAGTTGTAGACCTGAATCTTCTCACCTTCTAACATCGCACGAGTAAATTTCTGTAGTGCCATATCTGGACGATCCCAAGGACCATACACCGTAAAGAAGCGCAAGCCAGTGGTGGGCATATCGTATAGATGGCTATAAGTATGCGCCATCAACTCTCCAGCCTTTTTAGTAGCAGCATATAGACTGACAGGGTGGTTTACCTGATCATGTATACTAAATGGCATCTTGGTATTAGAGCCATAAACTGAACTCGAAGAGGCGTAGACCAGATGAGCAACCTTGTTGTGGCGACACCCCTCCAGAATATGTCCAAAACCAACCAAGTTAGTGTCAATATAGGCGAGCGGATTCTCTAGCGAATAGCGTACCCCAGCTTGTGCCGCAAGGTTGACCACCCCCTCAAACTGCTCTTGCTTGAATAGTTCCGCCATCGCCTCTCTATCTTCGATATTCATTCTGATATGAGTGTAGTTGGGGTGATCCACATGGCGAGCAAGACGCGCCTCTTTGAGGGCAGGATCATAGTAGTCGTTATGGCTATCAATTCCTACAACCTCATCCCCTCTTTCTAGTAGACGGATAGAGAGCGCAGAGCCGATAAAGCCTGCAGCTCCTGTTACTAATATTTTTTTTGCTTTTTTAGACTGTTTCATTTTGATCCGCCTCCCAACTGTTAAACAGAAATTGAGGTAAAATATGACAATTTATTATAGAGTTTTGTGATTGAAAATTGATTTAAGAATTGTAATTGTAGCACTATTTTTTGTCAATTATTTTCTAACTATTGTTACCACAAAGTATGAAATAAGAACTCGCTTTAACTTAAGGAGATATGAGAGCTATGATTATTGATGATTTATGTAACTATAAAAACTACCACTTCGGCCCAGCATGGGAAGTTGCCT
>Ga0257126_1002091_pt1 | contig 13466 bp, 17 predicted proteins | sample SI060_120mmetaG_FD_190151 | JGI IMG/M metagenome (GOLD analysis project Ga0257126, IMG submission 190151) | Marine microbial communities from Saanich Inlet, British Columbia, Canada - SI060_120m | ecosystem: Environmental > Aquatic > Marine > Inlet | place: Canada: British Columbia | collected... | reverse complement strand
ATTCATTTTAATAAGTGAATTGCAAATTATAGACAATATTATAGATTCTTTTATTCAGTATTCATTTTAATAAGTGAATTGCAAATTATAGACAATATTATAGTTTTTTTTAAGTATAATAAAATTTTATTATTAGTTTCTAAAACAACTTATATTAATCTTAATTAAAAAAAAATATAACCGGTTTTTATAAAAATATTAAATTTTATTATTTCTATTGATCAAATATCCAATTTTTCCCCATTGATGTTAGTGTTTTTGCCGCTTCAATATCATCATTTGAATGAGTATCTTCAATCGACTCTTCGTCACTATCTTCAATATCATCATTTGAATGAGTATCTTCAACCGACTCTTCGTCACTATCTTCAATATCATCATTTGAATGAGTATCTTCAACCGACTCTTCGTCACTATCCTTATGCGAACTGCAATCCTCTTCAAAAAAATCCAAGGTATTCTCCAACAATTCAGTTGTATTCATGATTTCTACACTGTTTTTATTAAACATCTCAAAATTTTCATTCAAAATTCTAAAAATTACCCTGCAATCTCCTAGTCTTTTATTCAATTCTTCATGTCTAAATTTTCTGAAAGAATTAATAATATACCATGACAAATGATAAAATCCAAGTAAATATATAGTAATCACCAAGAAATTATTATCATCTATGATTTTATTATTTGTAATATTATATTCATCTTGTCCACCAAAATATAGTGATTGTGTTTCATTGTCAAAATATAGAATTGATTGCTCCATAATACTTGTTATAATAAAAAAAAATATTACTTTATTCTTAAATCAATTTTATTTTATTATTTATTTCTCAATTACTGTTTTGTTACACTCCTCCACTCTGCACTACATAGAAGAATTCGCTCAAGACTCTCATACTTCTCATGATCCATTGCCTTGCAAAACACATCATATGGAGTAATCGAATTCACCTTCACCTCAACCTGCTTTCCATCTACCTCAACCATCTTAGTCTCCTCAGCTGCCGCCTCGCCATAGAGAATATACTGAAGCACCGACTCAGACCTACCAGAAAGAAGAATTACCCCCTTGTAATGCTGGTCAACCTGCACGCCATTTGACGTAGAGTTCAGATTGTGGTATACAATAAGAGGCACCTTGTGATATCCAGCACGAATCCACTTCTTCTCAATACTCTCATGCATTGTCTCCCACTTAAGCACTGCATCCATCCCACTAGAGCATCCATAATAAGAAGTCAGACCCATCTGATCAAACTCACCATCAGTGCCAATCCATAACACCGGTAGCTCACTATCTGGTACCTTGTTCTCGACACAAAGCTTGATCATTGCATCATGAAGTCCCTCATAATTTGTTGACCCTCCACTATGACGCATAATTGCACTCATTCTCTCAATTACATTCATTGGTGTTCCATTCGGATGCTTGAACGAAAAGCAATATGGTTCTGAAGTGAAACTGAAAGCAATATCCTTGAACTTATCCGAAGCCACGCAAGAAATAAAGCAAGCAAGACCTGTAGCAATATCTAGTGGTCGATTTGGTTCATTGTCAACCCAAGTCATTGAAGCAGACACATCTGCACAACCAACAATATTTCCAGCAGCCATTGCAGCCGCAATTTCACTAACCTCATCACCTATCTTTGAACGAATATCATCAAACTTCTCCTTAGTATCTAGAATCTTCTTCTCCCAAGCAGCCAACTTTCCTTCACGAACAGCATCTGACCTTGCCTTCACGGCCTGACTTGCAATAAGATGAGGAAACATTGCACCAACATTCATCTTGGAAGGATCCCGATACATCTCTCGTGTCCGAGTCCGAAGTCCTACACGCATTTGATTATCTGGATGCCTATTACCAGTTTCCGCCTCAGAACTTGTAGGTGCAATTTTTACCTTCTCATTCAAAATTGCCTTAATATTGCGAGATCCACATAGAGCTGGTAAGCTTGAAGGATTCACAAGATCCCACCGATTTGATGCAGCACGTGTCTCAAAAATCTCCAGATACTCATTCAATAGAGTATTCAGCTGACGCCAAGACTTCTTTGCACCAAATGGAACACTCTTATCAACTGGCCAAGGATAAGTCTTTCCAACAACCTTCTCCTTTAGAGATGCACGAATCATATAAGCAACATGAGACTGAATATGAAGCTTCCCTGATGCATCAGCAATATACCAGAAAAGACGCTTGTTCTCTGGGGAAGACTCACGAACACACCACTCACCAACACGAGAAATACACGGATTATCTTTTTTTGTTGAACTCTTGAATACACGAAGGTCTTCCTTTTTCATCGCACGAAGATTGCTTGGACGAACATACTCCGCAAGTTGCTTGAGGTCATCACTTCGCTGATCAAGCATCGACTTTCTAATTGACATAATCAAAGCATTATACTTATCATACTTTGTCTGGTTAGGAATATCCATCTCATTGATTAGTCCCCATATAAGAAGTCCATCCTTCCAATATCCAATCTCTCCAAAAATACCAGCCTCAACAATTGAGCAACAAGTTTTAGGAAACATGTTATAAAGAGCAAGAAAATACCTATATCCCAGAAGCTTCTCCTTCTCTCCATCACGAACATGTCGCTTGTGAACCCAGAGTCGGAAGATATTAAGAGCAGCAAATTCCTTATCTGTCGAATCTGTAATATTATGCACCTCACGAATCATTTCGTTAATTGTAGTATCAATATACTCCAAAGAGGTATCCTTATTGAAGTTTGTGAATGCATCCACAAACTTAGACCCTGAGGTCTTCAGCTTAAGAGCTCCATTATCACCCTGAACATAGTTCGCACGCTTAGTCACAGCATTCACAAAGGCCATTGTTGTTATTTGTTAGTTTGTATAATTCTTATTCTAAATTGACTTTAAATCAATTTTTTTTTTTTTTAATTCCTTAAATATACTATAGAAATCTACAATATACAAAATTCTCCACATTTTTTATATCCACATTCTACTATATTAAATATTTTTTTTTGTTTATAAAATTGATTTTTAAATATATTTTCTATAATTATTTATATTGCTATTCAAATGAATCCTCCATTAAAACAAACCTTAGAAATTGTAATCTCCTATTTAGAAAAGCAAGGAGTAGTAGTAGACTACAATGAACTACATACCCACATTGTGTCCAACACTACAACGTTTAGTAATGAACCAAAGAAAAAAACATTCAAAATTAAACCAAAGAGAAAATCTTTATCCAATACAAATACCTCAAAAGTAAAAAAAATTAAATTTAAACCTAAACTAAAATCAAAACAAAATGACTACCAAAGGTTTGTTGATATCTGCAACACTAATAACCTCTACTTCTTCCAATTTAATGACGAATTTAATTGGAAAGGTCCATCAATTAAAATCGATATTGATAACTTTGATTTATCAATATTCGATAATCTTGAAATTCACATCCTTGAAGGATATGGTTTTGGCATTCTTAGACCTAAAAATAATGAATCAGACAAGAAAATTGTCTATAATGAAATCAACTACGATAACTGTAAACTATTAGAAGAAGACATACATTCTCTTAATGGAAGTGATGACGAAAATGATGTTTATCAAGCTGAGACGGATTGTGATGATGATGATGCAGTGTTAACTGAAGACTGGACTCATATCCCTGATAATGTTATTTACCAAATTGATCGAAAAACAAATAATATCTACTGCAACCAAACAAATCAATATGTAGGAAAGAAAATTGACGACTTTAATATTGATTATGAATCAAAGGAACATGAGTCTACAACCATTGAAAGTTTTTAAACTTTTCAAATAAATTTAAATAAAATAATCTTAAAAATTGAAATTATTCTTCTTATTTTTTTATTTTTAATTATTTATGCTTTTAGAAGAAATACTAAAACAAGATATTTTTAAATTACTACAACATGTAAGTATACTATTTAATATTCCTCTCAACTTACTACTTAAAAGATATATACCTAATATAAAAATTTATAAGAAAATAAAACGAAAAAGAACCGAATATGGTAGAAAACCATCTTTCAAATTTCCTAATAAATATAGATGCATTGCACGTTGTTGGGGTGGAAAAGAATCTGTTAAATATATTGTAAAAGATAAAAAATGGATATATGGAACACAATGCAAGATTCATAAATATGGTAGAACTAATTACTGCTTTACACATCTAAAACAAGTAAAAAAAAAAGATATACCTGAACACGGAGACTTTGATAAAATTCCACCTCACAATCATTATATTAAATATAAAAATAAAATTGAAAAAAAATTTAAGATTAAAAAAACAAACAGTTTATAAACAAGTTAAAAATGACAGACCCATGGGAACAATTGTGTTTTACGACATCTTGGATTATGAACAATTTTCAACCTATTGAAGATAATCACTACTTTGAGATTCGTAGACAAAGAGCAGAAGAATATCAAGATGATCTGGATTTTTATGAAGATAGAGAATATGATGATATTGAACTATATTTTGACAATACCGATGATTTCGATAATTATGATGAATATTACGATAATAACGAAGATTCTTCAAGTGAATCTGATTGTGATGATTATGAATAGTTTAAAAAATAAAATTTAATCTTGTTGATAAGACAATTGCATTGACATATGACAATAAGGAATTTTAGAAATATAGTTATAAAATAATAAAATAATTTTTTCTTTTGACTTAATATTATTTCAAAATTGATTTTTTTTTATAAACTCTTATTTTATTTAAACTTCAATATGGGATCATCTATTAACGATACTGAACTTTATGAAATTGAAAAATCTCTTTTTAAAACAAAACAAAAATATCCTAATATTTTCAATATTTTCAATATTATTATATTAATTATTATAGTGATATTTATCTACATATTCTATAATTAAATAAATTATATTATATTATATAAAAAATTGATTTAATAAGTTTTTATTTTTTTTAAATAATACAAACATGCAAATCTGTTCTATTTGTTGCGATAATATTAAAAATGAATGTAATGGGTTTAAGACACCTTGTAATCACTATATGCATAACACTTGTCTAACTCATTGGCTATTACTTAAAAATACATGTCCAGTTTGTAGACATGATATTTACGAACCAATCATTGATAATGATTTTGAAGAAGATAACGAACAACAAAATATTATTGAAGATATTAAAATAAACTTTTTAAATGAAATTTATACATCAAGCTATGCTCTAATTCTAAACGCATTAAGAGAAATTATTTGTAGTTTGACTCTAGATGAAGAAGAAATACAAAACTTCCAATTTAAAAACGAATGGATATTTGATGAAACAAATAATTCATATATACTAAAATTAAATACTAGAAATGATATTATTAATATTATTGTTGATACTGATTTACAAGACAATATTCTATACTTAAATATTCAATTTGTTACAATATGCAAAAAAATATCAGAATATATTAGATTATCTTCAAAAAAGGATATGTTACTCTCTAATTACTCTTCAGTTAATTTTCCTACAAGAATTAACTGTTATTAAATATTATTAAATATTATTAAATATTATTAAATATGTTTTTAAAATTGAATTAAATATTTTTTTTTATTTACATTAAACATAATGGAATACTTTCCAAAATATCACAAATCTTGTGAGACTCTAGAAATCGGATACTTTGAAAAAAAAAATCAAGAATATTATGTTGGAAATAATATTGTTGAAAATAATAGGGCCTTACATAATGATATTGTTTATACAGAACATAACAAGGTTGTTGGTATTAAAAAAAGAAACAAATGTCTTATTGTTGGTATTCTTCAACTTAATAATAACACTAAATACGGCTTCACCAAAAAAAATGTTCCATATTATAAATTTGTGCCATCTTCTAATAAATATCCCAACTTTATTGTTCCTTGTAAAAAGAAATTAGATAAACAATCATATTACTTAGTAATCTCTTTCAATAAATGGAATACTAATAATAAACATCCAATTGGACAAATTGAACACTATATCGGTTATGTTGGTGAAAAAACAAATGAAACCACCATGCTCCTCTACAAAAATAATATTATACCAAACAAAAATAAAGTTACATATAACGAATATATACCAAATGAAAATATAGATTATAATACTTATAGTATTGATCCAGATTCTTGTAAAGATATTGATGATGCACTACATATTGAACATATAAGTGAACATAAATACATTGTTGGTATACATATTGCTAATGTTGGTGAACATGTCAATGTAAACAAAATTAATACTTATTCAACCATTTACTTAGACAATTCTCAAATAAATATGCTAAATGATAATGAAACATATAATATATATTCACTCGGAGAAAAAACTCCAAAACACTCTATTTCTCTTATTTTAGAATATAAAGATTACAAACTAATTAATTATTATTTTAAAAAATGTATTGTTTATAATACACCACTTTCATATAATAAAGCTGAAACTCTAAAAAATAAAGAAAAACATGCTATAAATACTCTTTACAAATTCACTAAGACTTTACTCAAATTAGATAATATTTCAATGACTAAATTAGTAGAATATTATATGATTCTTTATAATAACTTAGGTGCAACTATTCTTTATAATTACGATAATAATACAATTCTTAGAACCCATAACTGTAATGGTAATATTGATGAATCTAATGAACTTTCTAAATATCTTAGTATTCTTAATAAAAATGCAGCTAAATATGAAAGTAATCCCAGTAATACAAATCATAGTGACCTAGAATTAAATTATTATTCTCACATAACATCTCCTATTAGAAGACATGTAGACATTATAAATCAAAAAAATATTTTAAAATTTTTAAACAATCAACCTATTATATCTACCAATTATCTAGAAAACATTAATATTTTTAATAAGAATCTTCGTAAATTCTACAATAATTATAAAAAATTAAAACTCTTATACACCATAGAAAATAATATTGAAACATATTCTTATGTTATTAACATTTCAAACTATAAACTAAAAATATATATTCCTAGTCTTGAAATTGAACATAGCTTTAATGCAATAAGCCATAAACTAATAAATTCTAACACCCTAGAATATAATGAAAAATATTTGATAATTAATAATACAAAAATAAATTTATTTGATAAGATATTCATTAAACTAACACCATTAGTTTTTGAAGAAAAATTTAATCAAAAGTTCAATATTAATATTTTAGATCCAGTTATAGAACTATTTTAAAATATATAATGATTCTGTTGTCACTTGGTCTCTAATTAACATTTTTTCTATATCTTCTAGTTTCTGTAACAATTCACTATTATTCACCATTGCACATATGTTTTTAACATTTTCTATAATATTATTTATTCTAAGTATATTTCTAATAAAAGTGCCTTCATAAATATTATCATATTTACTATAAATTTCATATATACTTTTTCCATGAGCCCAGTCATATGCTGGACCAATAAAAGATAAATATAAATTCCAATCACTACCAATGTCCAATCTACATTCACCATGTTCATAGTCTCCAAAATCAGTTGCAATATAACTAATATGATCTAACTTATCCTTTAAACTTTTAGGAACATCTAAATCATCAAAACTTATTTTATTTGATTTTTCTTCTATAAATGTTGCCACCAAAGCAACAATCTCCTCCTTTGTTATATCTTGAAATATATCACTATTTAACACCTCTGTTAGAATGATTTCATTACATTCGCTTATTTCTGAAGCCATTACCCCCTTCATTAAAACCTTATTTGTATCTGGACATATATACTTATTATCTTTTAAATATTTAAGCATCTTAGTAACATCTTCATTCACAAATGTGCGACAATACTCAATTGTAGAATTAAGTTTCTTAATACTTTCAATATTATCTAAATATTTATTATATTTTCTATATATACTAGTAAAATTACGTATTTCTTGTTTCATTTTATTTAACTTAACCATCTCCTTATGTGCTGCATTTTTCCTCATATTATTAACCTTTTTTTCTTTCGCCATATATTCCTTAATTAATTTAAGATCATCTTCTTTTAAATCATGTATATTCTTCTCATCCAATATTTTCTTCTCACTTTCTAAACATCTTATATTTATCTTGTTATCTACATGTAATAACGAACTATCCATAAACTTATTTAATTCATGGTCATCATTTGTCATAATCTTTAGCAAAAATTGATAATTCAATTTGAACTTCGAAACAATACAAGGACTCTTCCCAGTCATCATCTTTTTAAGAGGTAAATTATCCATCAAATCATCATTTGGAAGAATAATTACACTTCCAAATAAATCTAATCCTCTTCTACCAGCTCTTCCAGCCATTTGCAAATATTCATCTGTTCGTAAATGCCGAAATCCATTATTTGAATATTTTTTCAGCTTTGGAAATATAACAGTTTTAGTTGGCATATTTACACCTACTGCAAAGGTTTCAGTTGCAAATAATACCTTTACTAAACCTTTTGAAAATAGAATCTCAATTACTTCTTTCAAAATTGGAACCAATCCCGAATGATGATATGCAATACCCTTTAGAACTAATTTGTGAATTTCAAGATATTGTGGTGATTTTTCATATATTTTCTTATAATTTCTAAGTTCATAATTAAATATTCTATCTATTTCTGATGCAGTTTGAGAATCTACAAAACTATTGTGCAAACTCTTAGCTAACTTTTCACATTCTTTTCTAGAAAATACAAAGAACAAACATGGTAAATAATTTTTTGATTTTAAGAATTCACAAAATTTATTTATAATCTTTGAACTTGGAATAGTCTTATATGTCTCCTTAATAATATCATAATTTTGATATTTTGAATTACTATCTACTATTTTTGTTAAATTATCTCTTTCATGATTATAAAAGTAATGCTCCAACGGAACTACTCTCTTTGTTGTTGGAATAAGGTTTGTTTTCTTTTGCTTTATATTTCCAACCCAACTTGCAAATTCATGTGCCTTATCTATCGTTGCAGATAACATAATCAAAACAATATCTTTAGGCATCAAAATAAGACACTCCTCCCACACACGACCCCTATCAGGATCATTAATGTAATGAATCTCATCAAAAATAACTTTGTCTATTTCATCTATACTTATGTGATTTGACTCCTTTTGATACAATATATTTCTCAAAATTTCTGTTGTCATAATAACACATTGTGCATCTGGATTAAACTTAATATCCCCAGTTAGAATCCCAATATCTGGAAACTTTTGTTTCAATTCAAATAGTTTTTGGTTTGATAATGATTTAATTGGTGATGTATAAATAATTTTTTTATTTTTTGAAAGTGAATCTGCTATTCCAAATATTGCTGGAACTGTTTTTCCACTACCAGTATGAGCTGTCACTAATACATTTTCGTTCTTCTTTATACAGCTTATAGCATGTTTCTGAAAATCATCTAATTCAAATCCAAAATCATATGGATCACTATTGAATTGTCCTTCAAATGGTAAATCTAACAAATTATAGTATTTAGACATTGTTAAAAATTAATAAAAAAAATATTCTTAAAATATTTTCAATTTTAAATAAAGAATAACTTAAAAATATAATCCCTAATACTTTTCTTTATTCTTCATAATATAACTATATTGAGGATACTTCATAAAATTTATCATCTTTTTCAACTCATTAAACAATTCTTCGTTAGTTTGTTTCTCTGAAAGATTGAGCTTTGGTGGGTATACTCCTCTAATATTACACGACTTATATGTCTTAGATAAATCAACAATCAATGAGTAAATAACAGCCCGCATTTTATATTTGATACTATACTTAATTTTAAAATCAATTTTTTTTCAATACAATGTAATAAAAAGAAGTAGACTTCAAAGTTACAAAACTAATTATTTACTAACAAAAATAAAAATATAAATATAAAAATAAAATTTTTAATTAAAAATAAAATATTTTTATATATTATAAAATGGTTCATTTAAGCAACCCGATGTCAATAAGTGTTATGGTATTTTACTCTATATTAACTTTCTTTTTAGGTCCTCTTGTTACTAGACCTTTTATGGGTGATCATCCAGATCAATGTATTGCAGGTTTTCTTTTAGGATTTACCATAAGTATATTCTTATGGATGAAATTTGGACGAAAATTATCTTATAAATAATTAATTTATATTGTTTCAAACTCATCACATGAAGAATCAGATATCAATAATACCGGTCTACATATTCTCTTTCTATTCTTCTTAGTTTTCTTTGTAGAAAGATTTTTACTATTTTTAGTTATCATCTTGTCAAACGTTTCTTGAATAATATTTATATCGTTACCTTCTTTTAAATATTTTTTTACTAACAAATCAAAGTCTTTATCCATTTATAAGTTTAATTATTAGTTTAAGTTTAATAATAACCACATTTTATCTTTAACCTAACAGAATTAAATAATAGTTTTATTTTTTAAGTATTAAACAATTGAAGCTTTTATTGCTAACTTATTTTTTCCTTTGCAAGTTAACTTAAACCAAATCAAAATTAATAATTCAATCAATAACGTAACATCGGCAACTAATAATGGTATAATTTCTATAAGAATATCATATATAATAAATAATAATGTCGTTACTATCTGAAAAATTAAAAAATACATTGATAAATTACACTCTCTATTAACATAAACTGCATGTAATTCTGGAAATAATGATATAATGTAAAAAGAAGATGCAATATAACCGATAGCATCATTTGTAAAAACCATTAATATATCTCCATTACAATGTTTAAATGGGTTTCAAATATTTTGAATATTTTTTGTATATACTAGGAAATAAACAAGATATTGTTAATGAAAATCCTCTGTGAATAAAATATTCGTTTATTGGAAATATTAAAGGATATACTAACAATACTATATTATAAATTCTTATTGGAAAGGGAACTATATTATTGTTTGATAACATAAAATAAATTGATAAACCTAAAATATAATATAATATCCATTTTTTGTTTAAATTTATCAATATTCCTCTTTTCAACTCTAATTCTTTATAATTAAATTTAATCAAAATTATAAAAATAGCTAAAATAGATAACATATTTATTATTTTTGGTTTATTTACCATTGTAATCGGTATAAGTATAACAATATTTAAAAATAAAATTATTGGTAAAATATACTTATTTATTATGTTAATATCAACAAAAAAACTAATTGATAAAATAAATGTCCCAAAATACATTAATATATATTTAATTTGCCATTCATTTTTATATATCGTTGATCCTAATATAATTTGCAATAACACTATAAAAAAATATAAATATATTATTCTATTCATTAATATATTATTATAAAATATTTGCTTAAATATAACATAAATACATGTTGTTTTCTTTTAAATCTAACACCATATACTTCATTATTCATTTATTCTCAAATTCGATATACTAACTTTATTTATTTTAATAACTACTTCACTAAATTACATATTTATTAATCGTGAATAACTGAGATTTTCTTTATTCAATAATACAATATTCTTTATAAATAAATGATAATCTTAAATAAAAAATTGAATCAATATTTCTTTTTTTTAATGTAGAAAATGCACACTCTACCAGTGGATGTTCTGTTAATTATTATGGAATATATTGATAGTAAAAAAAACTTTCTTGAATATATAAAAGAGTCTAACAACCCAAAATATATTGATATTATTATATCTTTAAACAATAAAATTAATTCTAAATATAATATCCTAAAATGTATTGAACATATATACTATAATATTGAATCATTAAATAATAAAAAAGACTATATGAAGTATAAAGATGAAATATTTTGGTGTAATACACAATCTCCATATTATGTAAATTTATTTGCATATAAATTAGTCGAATTATATGAAACTAAATTAACTGGAAAACAAAAAAAAAAATTTAACAATCTATGTATTATTATAAAATGGCCATACATGAACGATTTAGCTTCAATACAACCTAAATTTCCTCCTCAAATTAAAATAAAAAAATTTTACTTTAATATAAACACATATTTACATATTAAACATAATTTACTTTGATTTATCCTTCACATTAGTATTTTCAGCATTTATTCTTCTTAATTTACAATTATCTATTTTTTCACATTTTATACGTATATGCTTACTATTATATATTTCTTTATTTGAATTACTAGATTTTTTTCTTTTAATACTATTTTTTTTAGATCCACTTTTACCCTTTTGCTTTACACCGTCTTTGAACTTTGGTTGAACTTTGAAATCATCATTATAATTTGGCATTTTATACTTAATATTTAAGTAGAGTAATCTTTTTTTCAATTTTATTTCTTATTATAATTATCATTTGCAATAGAACTAATATTAAAATAAAATATTTACCACTTTCTTCTATTGACATATATTATTTTACCTAATAATCAATCTAAATTTTCAACATTTTTACTATCTTATTTGTTTAAATTATATTTATATTATTTAATTGATAGAAGATAGAGAAAAACTCTGTGTTGGAGGTGAATAATCAGGTGATGATGGATAATAAGATAGTGAATCTTGTATAAAGATTGGATTTAACTTAGAATCACTTGAAACATAATTATAGTTATTGTATAAATTACTTATTCTATTGTAAATACTATTATAATATTTATGATTTTTTAAATAAATTGCATATTTGAAATTTCTATATATTTTGTATTCTGCATTGCATGCTATACCACATATTTTATTATAAGCACTCATTAAATCATACAAATTACAAGATTCAATATAAAACCAGCTGTTTCCAAGACTAAACTCATTTCCAGATTTTAATAAAACCTTTGATTTTGTTTTATATTCTATCCTTTTTATATTTTTACCCTTTGATCCAACAATATAACCTATGTGTTCGTTGTGTATAATCAAAAATGTTTTATAAACTTTTGTTAATTTATTATAATCATAATACAATCCATTTCTTGTTATTGATAGATTTGAAGTATCCATTATCTTATAATATAATACTATAATCCCTTAAATATTTATAAATAATAAAAAAAACTATTTATTTGTAAAATTATAATTTAATATTTATTCTAATATCTATTCTAATATCTACTGAGCTTTGTGCCAGCACGCCAAGCTGTTGTGAATATCACTTATAGGAGTAATAACTAGTTTCCCATTCCTAAGTTCCCCTTTGCGAATACTGAAACCACTTGAAGTCAACGTAATCCCCTTACAATCATCACCAAGTTCTTCTGCTTTTTTGACGGCCTCCTCAAATGTTGGAAATCTATGTCCCGCACTAAAAGTGTCAGGACCTTTCCACAAATACTTCCCCACAAAAGGTCCGCACCAACCTTCTGGAGCAGGGTTAAAATATTTATCAGCCAATGTCGATTTGCAATCAGCCAATGTCGGTTTGTAATCAGGTGAAGTCGGATTGTAATCAG
>Ga0257126_1002084_pt1 | contig 13476 bp, 11 predicted proteins | sample SI060_120mmetaG_FD_190151 | JGI IMG/M metagenome (GOLD analysis project Ga0257126, IMG submission 190151) | Marine microbial communities from Saanich Inlet, British Columbia, Canada - SI060_120m | ecosystem: Environmental > Aquatic > Marine > Inlet | place: Canada: British Columbia | collected... | reverse complement strand
ACTGCTGCCTCCCGTAGGAGTCTGGGCCGTGTCTCAGTCCCAGTGTTGCTGATCATCCTCTAAAACCAGCTATAGATCGTAGACTTGGTAGGCCATTACCCCACCAACTATCTAATCTAACGCGGGCTGATCCTTCTCCGATAAATCTTTCCCCCAAAGGGCGTATACGGTATTACTCATCGTTTCCAATGGCTATTCCGTAGAAAAGGGTACATTCCCACGCGTTACTAACCCGTCCGCCGCTCGCCCCGAAGGGTGCGCTCGACTTGCATGTGTTAGGCCTGCCGCCAGCGTTCGTTCTGAGCCAGGATCAAACTCTCAAGTTGAAAAGCTATTGCTAGCTTGTCCTTGACGTTCGAACCTCTGCACATCGTCCCGTTGTTCAAACGGGACAGTCTTCTGTTTGTTGTGCTTCAGGTTTTCAATAAGAAAACAAGAAACCGTCCAAACAGTGAAGCTGACACTAGATCATCGGGTTGCCCCTACTAGCGCGATATGAAGAGGTTGATCCATCGAAATGAACCAAACCGCCCACATATCTCTTCAGTAATATCAATTTCAAAGAACGTAGAGACAAAAACAACAGGTGGCGCCACATGAAATACGACGCACCCGCAATCTAAACCTCAAATAATAACTCAACACCCCGTAAATTAAAAAAGACCTTCAGCCCACTTCAATCCCGTCTGATGCACAACAACACTTTGCAATGCCGCCGCTCAACGGCTTCTAAAGTCACTATCCAATACCCGCAAGACCTTTTTTCATCTTTATTAAAGTTTTTTCAAAAAAGTATTTTTTTTTAATAATAACAATATTTTAGTCAAAATAATATATTATTTTTTTTATATCGTATAAATAATATTTATCCAATTGCTAGAAACGGGCCATCTACAGACCCCTACATATTGGGGTAAAAGAAAATCCATCCCCAAGATTTCTAAGACTCACCGAAGAATGAGAAGCCCAATGACAAATAAATTTTGATCATGATAGCTCGGTTAGAAGAAGTCCTAATCCTTGTCGTAAGTATCTATTTCCATTTGGAACCAAGCTACTCTGTTTAATAGTTAAATTTTTAACTCACTTTCTAGATACTAGTTTCCAATTTACACTATCGCTTTTTTAAGCAGTTTAGGAACTCTTAGTGCCAATAAACCCAGAACAATCGCAAAATATACTAATGGTTCCATTTCCAGCACTTTGTTGACCCAAATAAAATGAATTGCACCCAACAAAACAACTGGATAAGTCAACATATGCAACTTACGCCAAACAGTTCCTAAGGTCCGCACAGATTTATTATTTGAGGTTGCAACTAGTGGCAGCATCAAAACAAAACCGGACATGCCGATTGTGATGTAAGGGCGTTTAATAATGTCAGCCAATACTCGATCTACAGACTGAACATCTAAAATAACCCAAGTAAGCAGATGTAAAGCAACGTAAATAAATGTAAGTATACCTAAAGTCCGTCGAAATCTTATCAGATTTAAACCAACAATCTGACGAAGTGGGGTTATACACAGGACAACTATCAAAAACTGTAATGCAATCTTTCCCAGTTCATGTTCCAATGCACTAATGGGTTCACGGCCGAGCCCACCAGTAAATCCCATAAATAATATTACAGGGACCGGAATCAAAGACAATAAATAAACAAGCCAAATTGGGATCTTTCGTGCTATTTGGTTAATCCTGTCTAAAAGCCTCAATAGTTCACACGTAAATCCATATCAGAGTAGAGACTTGCAACCTCTTTATCATAACCATTGAACATCAAAGTTGGTACACGTTTAGCGAACAGACCACCCCCAATCTTGCGCTCTGTTTCTTGTGTCCAACGAGGATGGTCCACATCCGGGTTAACATTAGCGTAGAAACCATATTCCTTAGACTGCAATTGCTCCCAAGTACCAACAGGTTGTTCATCTGTTAGCGTTATACGCACTATAGATTTTATCGACTTGAAACCATACTTCCAAGGCACTACCAGCCGTAAAGGAGCGCCATTTTGTTTTGGAATAGGCCTACCATATATTCCCGTCGCCATAATTGTTAACGGATGCAAGGCTTCGTCTAACCTGAGACTTTCGATATACGGCCAATCTATCCAGCTGGCTTTCTGACCCACCATTTCTTCTGGACGATACAGTGTTTCAAAACGAACATACTTTGCTTCAGGTTTTATGCCTGCCAATTCAAGGAGGTCATTGAGTTCAAAACCATTCCAAGGCACGACCATTGACCATGCTTCAACACAGCGGAACCGGTATATACGTTCTTCGATAGTCATCTCGGAAATGATGTCTTGAAAATCAAATGTACCCGGACGCTCAACCAAGCCGTCGATCGTCACGCCCCAAGGGACAGTGGTGAGAGCGCCCGCATACTCTGCTGGATCTTCTTTGCCAGTCCCAAACTCATAAAAATTATTATACTGAGTTATGTCGTCCCAAGAGTTTAGTTCCATTTCAGGCTGCGCAGCGCTTGCTATCCCCGTGGAGGTAACTAATCCAAATCCCAAGGTACCAGATATCATTTGACGTCTATTCAAAAAAGCGTCGTAGGGCGTAATATCTGCACTGGTCAAAGCATTTTTCCAACGATTAGCCACTTGGCATCTCCCAAAAGTTGATCAATTTATGAAATACATAAGTCTTTTGTAGCTAAAGTTGATCCCACATCACGTGCTTGTTAAAGAATTGTAACTCGGTGTGATTTCATTGAGAGGAAGCGACCGGCCATTATCTTGCACAATGCGGACGTGACGTCTACGCATCAAACGGGGTTCTGCTACACCAACAGAGTGAGCGATAGTTTCAACTTCACGAGTAACCTCACCTGCATAACGGGCAACACGCTTGTATTTATCCGCAACAACTAACCCCGACTGAAACCGCTTGTCATGCGTTGTAATACCTGTTGGACACGTATTTTTATTACATTTAAGCGCTTGAATACAGCCCAAACTAAACATGAAGCCTCGTGCAGAGGCTACAAAATCTGCTCCAGCAGCAATCGCCCAAGCCACATCTCCTGGATTGACCAACTTGCCAGACGCAATAACACGAACACGTTCTTTCAAGCCCGCGCAGTCTCTCTCGTCAACCACCGTAATTAGAGCTTCACGAATAGACATTCCAACAAGATCAATTAGAGGCATTGGCGCTGCACCAGTCCCACCTTCACCACCATCAACGGCAATGAAATCCGGTGCGCTCTCCACACCACGAGCAACAATTGCATTAAAAAATTCTTTAATTGGCTCTTTAGCTCCAACAACCGTTTTAATACCAACAGGTTTACCAGTTACGCTACGAACACGGTCAACCAAATCAAGCAAATCATTCCAGTCATCGACCTCTGCGTGTCGATTTGGCGAAATTCCACTCTGCCCAACATTCAAACCACGAATCTTTGCAATCTCAGCAGTTACCTTTGAGCCTGGAAGAATACCACCTTTGCCCGGCTTTGCGCCCTGTGCTAGCTTAATTTCAAACATCCGAACGGTTTCGAAAGCCGCAACTTCGCGCAATTTGTCATCAGACAATTCACCATCATTATTACGCACACCAAATTTTGCAGTACCAATCTGGAAGACAACGTCACAACCGCCCTCGAGGTGAAAGGGGCTCAATCCGCCCTCACCTGTATTCAACCAAATGCCTGCGGTTTTTGCTCCACGGCTTAGTGCCTGAACAGCGGGCTTGGAGATAGCACCATAACTCATTCCTGAAATGTTGAATATTGACAGCGCTGTGTAAGGAATTCGAGCACCCGATCCAATCACCATTGGAGCAGTTTTTGCAAACTGCTGTTCTAAAGGTGGAAAGGCAGCATTAACAAAAATTGGAGTGCCTACAATTGCAAGGTTACGAGTAGAACCGAATGCTACTGTATTATCTCTCTCTTCGCCCGCTCTGTTTATCCACTCTCTCTGTGCTCTATTAAATGGTAATTCTTCGCGATCCATCGCAAAAAAGTACTGTCGGAAAAATTCACCCAAGGAAGAAAATAAACCTCTGAAGCGTCCAATTACCGGGTAATTGCGACGTATTGCATCGCTAGTTTGTAGTCGATCAACAAAAAATAAGACAACTATAGCAGCTAGCATGGCTCCAATAACTGCAACAAAACCTAAGGCTAAAATATTTAAAACAGTTGCTGTAAATTGCATTGGACCTCCTTAATTAAATACCAACATACCTACAGTATTCAAAAAATTTTTAACTGAAACGTTAAATGTGAAAAGGGTGCCTAATAAGGCACCCTTTCAAGTTTGAATAACTGCGGTCAGTGAACAACCGCGTCATCCGGACGAGGTCTATTTGTTAAACTGATGAGATCACCAATAATCAATCCATCTGCGCCGGCAGTAACTTCGATAGTATCACCGTCAAGAACGTCCCCCGCCAGCAGCATTTCTGCCAATACATTTTGTAACGCGCTTTGAATGACACGCTTTAGGGGGCGCGCTCCAAATACCGGATCGTATCCTTCATTCGCCAGCCAATGCCGAGCCTCCACATCCAAAGACAAACCAATGTTACGCGCTGCCAGCCGCTTAAGAAGCAAGTTTAACTGTATATCAACGATGCCATCCATATCTTCTCTCGCAAGCCTATCAAATATAACAGTTTCATCCAGACGGTTCAGAAATTCTGGGCGAAAATGATCATGTACAGCATCCAAAACTTCATGTCGCGCCTTTGAGGGATCGGCGCCATCAGGTAGTTGGCTTAGCGATTGCGTACCCAAGTTAGACGTAAGCACAATAAGTGTCTGCTTAAAATCAGCAGTCCTGCCCTGGCCATCCGTTAACACGCCATCATCTAAAACCTGCAGCAACAAGTTAAATACATCTGGATGCGCTTTTTCAACTTCATCAAAAAGTACAACTTGATAAGGGCGACGACGGACTGCTTCAGTGAGTACTCCGCCCTCATCATAGCCGACATAGCCTGGCGGTGCCCCAATCAAACGGGATACACTATGTTTTTCCATAAATTCGGACATATCGATCCGCACCATTGCATTATCGTCATCAAACAAAAATTCAGCTAGCGCTTTTGTAAGTTCTGTTTTTCCAACCCCAGTTGGACCTAAAAACAAGAAAGATCCAAGTGGTCGTTTCTCATCATTCAACCCAGCACGAGCACGACGCACGGCGTTAGATACTGCTGAAACTGCCGGGCTTTGGCCAATAACACGACTGTGCAAATAGTCTTCCATCCTCAGCAATTTATCACGTTCACCTTCAAGCATCTTAGCCATAGGAATACCAGTCCAGCGTTCAACCACACTCGCAATCTGTTCTGGCCGAACAGCCTCAGCAATCATAACATCTGATCCTTGGCCTTCCGCATCACTAAGTTGACGCTCCATATCCGGAATGACTCCGTAGGACAGCTCACCAGCCTTCGCAAGATTACCTTCGCGTTTCGCAATTTCGAGCGTTGCACGTGCCTGTTCTAACTGTTCTTTAATATGACGCGCAGAAGCAAGCTTATCTCGCTCGCCCTGCCACTGCGCTGTCATTTCAGAGCTTCGTTCTTGAACTTCAGAAAGATCTCTTTCAAGAGAAATTAGCCGATCTTTTGAAGCTTGATCATCTTCTAAACGCAGAGCCTCAACCTCAATCTGCATTTGAAGAATTTGGCGATCCAACGCATCCAATTCTTCAGGCTTACTGTCAACCTCCATACGCAGACGGCTAGCTGCTTCATCAACAAGATCAATTGCCTTATCGGGGAGAAAACGGTCAGTAATATAACGAGAGCTAAGCGTCGCCGCAGAGACAAGCGCACTATCAGATATCCGGACACCGTGGTGAAGTTCATACTTCTCTTTGATACCACGTAAAATACTTATTGTATCTTCAACTGAAGGTTCTTCTACAACAACAGGCTGAAAGCGACGCGCAAGAGCTACATCTTTTTCAACATATTTACGGTACTCGTTCAAGGTTGTGGCACCAACACAGTGCAATTCACCACGCGCCAAGGCAGGCTTGATCAGATTGGCCGCATCCATCGAGCCTTCGGATGCTCCTGCACCCACCAGCGTATGCATTTCATCAATAAATAAGATAACCTCACCGGCAGCATCAGTGACTTCATTCAAGACTGCTTTTAAACGTTCTTCAAATTCTCCCCGATATTTTGCACCAGCAATTAGCGCGCCCATATCCAACGCCATTAAACGTTTTTTTCGAAGTGACTCAGGTACATCCCCGTTTACAATACGCAAAGCAAGACCTTCAGCGATAGCGGTTTTACCAACACCTGGCTCACCAATTAAAACAGGGTTATTCTTGGTTCTACGACTTAGCACCTGCATAGCGCGACGAATTTCTTCATCACGACCTATGATCGGGTCTATTTTACCTTCTTTCGCACGCTCAGTCAGATCTGTTGCGTACTTTTTAAGAGCATCGTAAGCTTGTTCTGCATTAGCATTATCAGCAGTTCTGCCTTTGCGAATACCATTGATAGCAGTATTCAATGCATTTGGCGTAACATTCCCAGCTTCTAGCGCTTTTTTTGCACCAGAGCTAACCATTCCTAATGCCATGAGCACACGCTCAACGGGGACAAAGCTATCATCGGCTTTTTTGGCCAACGATTCAGCTTCAGCCAAAACTTTTGCAGTAGATTTATCCAGGTAAACTTGAGCAGCATTACCAGTTACTTTAGGCAGTTTTGATAGAGCTTCTTCGACATGCCCCAATACTGTATTGGAATCGCCACCTGCACTATTTATCAAGTTACTTGCTAATCCTTGGTCATCATCCATCAATGCTTTTAGAATATGCTCAGGCATAAGGCCTTGGTGATTTTCACGGGTTGCTATGGTCTGTGCGGACTGAATGAATCCACGCGACCTGTCCGTGAACTTTGATAAGTCCATGGTATTTCTCCTTTTTAGCGCCCGTTGTTTTACGCCCTCAACCAGGCACGCAAGGCTAACGGGCCTCTATTAGTAAATGGGGCACCGACAATCGTTGCACAAGAGCAACACGTCACTTTTGTTAAAACGAGCAAAGCGATTGACAATTCATGCAGAGAATTAACTCTCTGCATACAGTTTTCATCTTAAAAAATTTCAAAATTCTTTAAAATCCACCAGAACATTATTTCAAGCATTATTCAGAATTACCCAAAAGGATAAAATCCTTTGGTGACTTAGCTTAAATTTACAGAGAAATAGTCGAACTTTTAGGGGAAGGTATTTGATTAGTCCTGCGGGATCATAAGACTGCCATCCATTGCGTCTAGCATTACCACTAAAACAATATAAAAACTACACCAATTCAATAGCATAGGGTAATTTAGCAATCAGAAAAACATGGCTGGGGTATTTTATTGAAATTTAGTAACGTAATTTACAATACCGCAACACTATCTTTCGAAGCCCTTGTAACTTTTCACAATGATAACTGCATGTGGCAGAATACATTTATAGTTAAGGCTCCAAACACTACGCCTTTTGAAAAAGCAAATACAAAGCTAAGTAACGAGGTGAAGCGACGTCACAAAGGCAATAAAGCCGGTTCACTTTCTTCAAAGTCAAATGATATTTATCAACAAACAAAGTACATAATAGCAAAAGTATGCGGGTTAATAGTCAAACCCTTTGAAAGCGAACAGCTCCTTAATCGTAAAATATAAATGTGGACAATCCAGAAATTCACATAATTAAAATTTCTTACATAAACAGCACAGCTTTCGTCTATATTGAAAATCTACAAATAATGTTCCCTATGTTCCATGCCAGACTGGGTATTATGACTAATAGACTTTGAAGCTCCACCTGCCTATCAACAGACAAATTGCAGCGGGGCACTTACAGAATGGCAGACGACAGATTGATAGTGGCACTTGATGTGCCAAATGCTTTAGCAGGGCTGAAACTGGTCCAACTTCTCGGAGACAGTGTTGGGTTTTACAAAATTGGATTGGGAATGCTCACGGGCGGCGGGCTTGCACTGGCCAATGAACTTAAACAAGAACATGGAAAACGCATATTTCTGGATATGAAACTGTTTGACATCGGAGCAACAATTGAAGCAGCGGTGCGTGGATTGGCTCAATTTGATCTTGATTTCCTTACAGTACATGGCGATCCACATATCGTACGCGCCGCCAAAGAAGGTGCCGCTAATAGTGACATGAAAATACTCGCCGTCACAATTCTTACATCACTTGATCGGGCTGATTTAGATATGAGCATGATTACAGCAGGTAACGTAACAGATTTGGTACAGGCGCGTGCAGTCAAAGCATTCGAAGCAGGTGCTGATGGCGTTATTGCATCCCCGCAAGAAGCTGCCGCAATTCGGAGGTTATCTGCCGCACAAGATCGACTTATAGTGACGCCAGGGGTACGGCCTATGGGCGATGATTTTGGAGATCAAAAACGCGTTGCAACTCCGGGAAACGCCATAAAAAATGGTGCGGACCATCTCGTAATTGGGCGTCCCATCTGGAAAGCTGCAGACCCGCTTACAGCGGTTAAAAAAATTGTATCTGAAATATCCCACGCAGAGAGTGGTAGCGAACGGTCATAATAGATCACATTCCACAGCTTGTGCTTAATAAGCAACAGACCACTGCATATTGAAATAATTCGAATTTTTATTTAGCCATTCAACAGATTTAGTGTCATACGGATAGTAAGAAATTCTCCCTGACGAACCTGTTCTTCCTGTGGTTCGTCACCTTCCCCCCGCTGAATTTGCGGGGGGCCTTCTTTCTAATAGGCCCCACTAAATTTCCAAGCTCGAGAATATGTTAAATTGTTATTTAATAACTGATTATCAATCCTGGAATTTTGGTTATACCTAAAAGCTTTACTTTGAATATGCGGCATGGACCTGATTATTGGGAATCTTCACAAGAACGGGCTCAAGAGTTTAGATTACAAGCACTTAAAACTGCAGTCCGGACAACGTCTTTAAAAGTTGTTTTATAAATTAAAAAGCTCGTCATTAGGTTTCAAAAATAAACATTCCGTATGAACATTCTGCCAGTGAACAAACTAAACGTCTTTCGTGTTCCGCTTAATAACTAGTAATTTATTTAAATCAGATGCCAAATGGGTTTAACAAACAGAAAGTGATCTGCTTATAACTTATTCACTATCTCAAATCAGATTTATTTTGAACCCACATACTTAGATGCCGTATGCTTTTTAAAGTTTATCAGCTACAGTAAAAAACAAATTAAAAGTTTTTATGCCCAGTCTTTGCCGCGATTGCCTTACTGATTTTAATGCTGCACAGCGTTGTCCAGACTGTGGCAGCCCTCGCACGGTGAGTCATCCTGAGCTATTTAATTTATCAATAGCGCATATGGACTGCGATGCATTCTACGCTTCTGTTGAAAAACGGGACAATCCAGCTCTCAAAGGAAAACCAGTTATCATTGGTGGCGGGCGTCGAGGAGTAGTATCTACAGCCTGCTATATAGCTCGGATACAAGGCGTACGGTCTGCAATGCCAATGTTTCAAGCACTTAAACTGTGCCCTGCTGCCATCATTATAAAGCCCAGAATGGAGGTGTATGCTGAAACATCAAAAGCCATTCATCGCATGATGGAGGAAATGACACCTGCAATTGAGCCTTTATCATTGGACGAAGCATTTCTAGATCTGACAGGTACTGCGCGTCTACACGGCAAACCTCCAGCTGTTATGTTAGCGAAATTAGTTAAGCGCATGAATGATGAATTAGGACTAACTGGTTCAATTGGCCTAAGTCACAATAAATTTTTGGCTAAAGTTGCCTCTGACTTAGAAAAACCTCGTGGTTTTTCGATCATTGGGCTAGCCGACACCCCAAAGTTCTTGAAAGACAAGTCTGTGCGGCTAATCTGGGGTATTGGCCCTACAGCACAGATGTCTCTAGACAAAGCCGGCATTCGCACATTCACAGATTTATTGCGCTGGAAACGGACAGATTTAATTGATAGATTTGGGTCCACGGGTGAACGTTTATGGTACCTCGCGAGAGGACAAGACAATAGAGCCATACAGCAAAATCGTGCGGTAAAATCAATAAGTAATGAGACAACTTTTCAAGATGATACAAGTGACCTTGATGTTCTTGATGGACACCTATGGAGGATGGCTACTAAGGTATCTGACCGTTCTAAAGCCAAAGGCTTGGCAGGCCGAGTAATAACACTTAAATTAAAGCGAAAAGATCATTCAATATTAACTCGACGGGTTTCTTTGCGAGACCCCACACAACTTGCCGATACTATATATCGTACAGCGCGAAACCTATTCGAGCAAGTAAATGAAAAAGGCCCCTATCGTCTATTAGGTTGCGGGATAAGTGATTTGTGCTGCGGCAAAGAGGCGGAACAATCTGGGGATCTTTTAGACCAAGGGGCGTACAAACGTAATCAGGCTGAACGCGCAACTGACGAAATTAGAGGTCGTTTCGGTGATAATGCAATTCTTAAGGGACGTGCTTTGAGATAACGTCATTTATTGCATATGGCAGAAAAAATCTTTTGGACAAGTGCTATTCTGCAGCTACAGGCGTTAGTACTTGACCAATTGATACAATCTCCTCGATCACATTATGTAAACGTCTACGTGTCTCCTCAAAACCGTCATTTGGACAAATCAGCCTTTCGTTCATATAAAGTGACCGATCTATCTCAACCTGTATGGAATGCTGATTATGCGTTGGCCGGCCATAAACCTGAGTAGTGTAAGCACCAGCAAAAGGAGAGTTACGGGCTACGTTAAAGCCCGCAGATTCAAACGCTGCCTCTACTTTTTCCATAATCATGTGCCCTGAAGAAGCACCAAACCGATCGCCCAAAACAACATCAGGACGTTTCATTCCAACACGTGCTCGCCCGTCCATTGCTTCACGGGGCATTGAATGACAATCAATCAGTATTGCTTGACCATGGGTTTTCTGTGCCAAACCCAACAATTCTTGAAGTTTAATGTGATAAGGCTTCCAGTACTTTGAAATTCTGCGATCAGCCTCTTGAAAGCTGATTTTTCCTTGATAGATGGCACGACCATTGGCAACGACACGTGGGATTACACCTAAACCGCTTGAAATACGGGGATTATGGCCTGAAAAATGTACATCTTCTATTACGCTTGGATCCAATTCTTCAGCACTACGATTAAAATCTACAAAAGCACGAGGAACGCTGGCCATAAGTAGTGGAGCGCCAAAAGTTGGGGCCGCATCAAATAGCCGATCAACAAAAGCGTCCTCAGAAGAACGAATTTCCATTTCATTCAAAACAGTGCTGCGCAAAAAATTGATAGGGTAGCAGTTACCCGAATGCGGCGAAGCAAAAACTAGGCAACTAGTGCGTTTTTTAGGTTGGATAACTGAGTAAGCGTCTTTAGGCATGATTTCTCCTTCTCATTTATATAGCGCATACACCACAAAAGCCAAAAGCCCTTGATCCCAACGTCGACTCCTTTTATACGCCAACCACTCGCTTTAACTGCTGACCCCCATCACTACTGAGGGTACAGTTTTTGAGGAGATTAGATGTGGGGGATTAGCTCAGCGGTAGAGCACTTCGTTGACATCGAAGGGGTCACAAGTTCGATCCTTGTATCTCCCACCACCGCATTACGCGCAAGGCAGTTTTGCCATGTTGCATACTAAACCGGCACGCTAGTGCTTTAATTTAAATAGGCGCTGCTTCGCGCCATCAAACATTAGGAAGAAGCGCCATGAAGGTTCGCAACTCGCTCCGCTCTCTTAAAAGTCGGCACCGTGACTGTCGTATAGTACGCCGTAAGGGGCGTGTTTACGTTATTAACAAAACACAGCCTAGATTTAAAGCACGCCAAGGCTAGCTCCAGCGATCAGGTAATTTTCAAAAGCCGCTCCATTTGAGCGGCTTTTTTATTTATCCAATGAATGATCATGAAAATTCAAAAATAGCTTTCATCCACACATATCTAATAAATCAAATGACTTTTCCAAATGTTATTTAACCGTCACTTTGTGCAACTTTCTTCTGTCAGGGACTAAAACTCTTAGCGCTATACTTACTTATATGAACAAACAGAGCGATTAAAATTGCCTATAGGTTTTTCAGTGTCTAAATTATAGCGCAAGTCTGTTTACAGTATCCATTTTATCCTCAGATATTGCTGTTTCTCGATAAGACAAAACCTTACTTTCCAACGTTTACAACTAATAAAAGGCTTACCCCAATGGAACCTACATATAACCCACCAGAAAAATGGGCTTGGGATGAAGAAAGTGGCGGTAAGTTCGCATCGATTAATAGACCGACCGCTGGTCCCACTCTGGAAAAAGGTTTGCCAGTCGGAAATCATCCATTTCAACTGTATTCAGATGCAACTCCCAATGGCGTGAAAGTCACAATACTATTTGAGGAGTTGCTAGAGGCTGGGGTCCAGGACGCAGAATACGACGCATGGAGGATCGATATTAGTAAAGGTGAACAATTTGGCTCTGGCTTTGTAGGAGTTAATCCAAACTCAAAGATCCCCGCATTATTTGACCATTCTGATCATACGGTTTTACGTGTATTTGAAAGTGGATCTATTCTGATGCATTTGGCCGAAAAATTCAGTATGTTCTTACCAATGTCCGGTACCAACCGAACCGAAGTTCTAAACTGGTTAATGTGGCAGATGGGTTCAGCACCCTTCTTGGGAGGCGGATTTGGCCACTTTTATGCCTATGCACCAGAAAAATATAAATATCCAATCAATAGATATGCAATGGAAAGTAAACGACAATTGGACGTGCTTAATCGCGAACTTGAGCACAAGCCATTTATCGCAGGTGAAGATTTTTCCATAGCAGATATAGCCATATGGCCATGGTATGGACAGCTGTGTTTAGGACGACTGTACCAAGCTGCTGAATTTCTTGATGTTGAAAGCTATTCAAATGTAATGAAATGGGCAAAAAAGATTGATGCCCGCCCAGCAACTCTACGGGGTCGTATGGTTAACCGCGCATTTGGTGATCCATCATTACAGTTACACGAAAGGCATTCTTCTTCAGATTTCGAGACGCAAACTCAAGACAAAATTAGCATAAATCAGAACTATCAGTTGCAGCGAAAATCATAATTGAAGTTGTTGTTTAGTGGGCGGAAAACAATACCGACAAGTAATAATGTTACCATGGTAAGTGTGCTGAAGCCGAGTAGACTTTGATTGACAAACCTTCTGTGAGTTATAAGAGCGCATTTAAAACAATTCACCTCCGCCCAACCTGGCGACAGATTAAAATCACCGGTAGGAGGCCGAAAGCCACAATAACTAAGCTTGGTACGGCAGCACCTCCTAACCGCTCATCTGAAGCAAGTCGATAGGCCTGCACAGCGAGGGTGTCATAGTTAAATGGGCGCATAATCAACGTGGCAGGCAACTCCTTCATAACATCTACAAAAACTATTAAAAGTGCTGTCAATAAACTTGGGGTCAAAATTGGC
>Ga0257126_1002083_pt1 | contig 13488 bp, 10 predicted proteins | sample SI060_120mmetaG_FD_190151 | JGI IMG/M metagenome (GOLD analysis project Ga0257126, IMG submission 190151) | Marine microbial communities from Saanich Inlet, British Columbia, Canada - SI060_120m | ecosystem: Environmental > Aquatic > Marine > Inlet | place: Canada: British Columbia | collected... | reverse complement strand
GCGGATTATCTCTACACCACGAATGGCAGACAACACAATCTGTAATCGAAGGTCATAAAATGGTCATTAATCTTAAGCCTGGAATAGATTTAGCCTTGGAAAAGCAAAAGCTTGAGCAAGCGAACAAAAGTTACGATAAAACTAATCTTACGAATCGCACTGATGCTCTTTCTCGGCAGGTTTATCCTCAAAGAGATTACAAGGAATTGGATACTGAGGAAAGAGAGAGATATTCCCAGCACAGGGTTAGGATAAAATTCGCAAGAGCCTCTTATGATGCCGTGAATGAGTTTGCCAGTCTTATTCGGCAGGAAAGCCCATATATGTTTTTAAGTGAAGTGAAGATTGAGCCTAAGTATCCGTCCAGACCCTACGAGCCAACAACCTATGATGCACTCTTTGTCGTTAGTTCAGTTGAGTTTGTAAATCAGTAAATCTGAAAATTATATGACAATAGAAACATTTTATCGTATCCCAATGGTTAAACTAGTTGTTTTTTGGATTTCGCTAACTTTTCACTTGACCGTTTTGGGACAAGGGGTTCCCGTCGAGCAAACTGAACAGCCAATTACTGGTTCTAATCAGTTTCTGGAATCTGAGTTGGGAATGGACTTTCTAACTTCCGACCCAGACGAACTTTTGTCAATAGATGGACTTGATGAGCCTATGGAAAGGCTAAAGCTTAGGGACAGTGATACGAATTCTATTTTGGATATGATTCAATTAATTACTGAAAGGTATATTTTGAGACCGCAGAATTTACCTGCTGTTAAAATTAATTTTGATAGTTTTTCTATTTTAACAAAAAGAGAAACCCTTCGTGCATTAGAAAGTCTTTTGGCAATGAATGGTGTCGGTATCACCAAGATAGGCGAACGTTTTTTTAAGGCTGTACCTGCAACAAATATGAATGTTTATGTGCCAATTTGGATTGAGGGGCCAGCATCTGCTTTAAAACCAAGTCAAAGAATATATGTTAAAATGTTCCACCTTCAATATGCTCCTGCGATTGAGGTTCGTGAACAGTTAACACCTTTTTCAACTCCTAATGTGGGTAGTTTATTGGTTTTCGAAAAAGCAAACAGTATTTTAATTACAGATTCGCTTTTGAATTTACAAAGAATGGAAAGGCTTTTGGAAGGAATTGACCGCCCGATAAGTGCTGAAGAATTGGGTACAGAATTTTTTGTACATAATACACTTCACGCTGGTGCAAGAGAGCTCGAAACCAAATTGAAAGCAATGATTGAGGGGAGTTTGAAATCTTTTTTGGGTGGGACCACTCAAGTAGATTCTGATGATCGAACGGGTAAATTGATCGTGGTTACCAGGAAAGAGAATATTCCTACTATTGAATTTATACTCGAAACATTGGATTCTCCCGTAAAAATGAAAACAACAAGCAAACTGTTCAAGCTCCAGCACGCCGAAGCCCCCGCAATTCAAAAAATCTTAGATGAAGTAATCAATAATCAAAAGCAGATTAAAAGTAAGCTACAGGGGAACAAAAAAATAGTACCCCAGGGGGCGACAACACAAGCTGCCCTTCCTGGTGGTAAAAAAGTTGCTGCAACAACTGGTCAGCCCACCACTGCTACAGAAAGCGGTGACAGTTCTCATGAATTTAGTGATTTTATTTCAATATCTGCGGACGAACGCAGTAATGCCATTTTAGTGTACGGTACAAAAGGTGATATTGAGGAAGTAGGTAAAATGATCGCATCGTTAGACGAGCCACTGCCGCTCGCACGTATTGATACAATCTTTGTTATGGTAGATTTGTCTGAACAGAATCAACGCGGAATTGATGCACTGTTTGGAGGGTTAGAATGGTCTAAGTACGCGAGAGGAGAAAGGGGGGAGGGTTTATTTGGAGAGGTGACTAATATTAATGTTCCAGGTTCAGATGGTACTACAACAGTCAGTGCTCCTCAAAAAACAAACAGTTTCGAGGGTGTATTGGGTATACCTGGCTTAAATTCAAGCATGCCTTTTCAAATGGAGGATTGGAAACTAACTGGACTGCGCTGGGATCAGATATTTTCTCTTTCCTCGGAGAGAAATGATGTCCGGATTTTTTCTACGCCCTCCCTTATGGTCTCCCATAATGCCCCAGAAGTTCACATTTTGATTGAAGATGAAAGGTCTTTAGTTATCCCCAATGTCTATGCTGGTGGGAGTACTGGGACATCATCTGGCGGTAATTTGCAGAAAATTACTGCCAAAACCTCTTTGGAAATAAAAAAACCTAAAATTGGACTTCCCTTGATGGATGAGAATGGAACAATTATTTCTAAGGGGTCGATTTTTATGGAGGTAGAGGTAAAAGCTGAAAAGTTTGACGAAACTCAGAGTAATACTTATGAGGGGCAGAGTGCTCCAGGAAAGAAAGTTCGTGAAGCAAAATCATTTGTAACCATTCGGGATGAAGAAATTATTGTCCTAGGCGGTCTTCAGGAAGTACAGGTAGACTCCACTGAATCAAAGTATAACTTGCTTAGTGATATTCCTTATTTCGGGGATAGGTTTTTTAAGCCTAAAACCATAAAATATACTCCGACTGAACTGCTTATTTTTCTTAAGCCAACAATTATCAAGTCTGGTCAAGATGATACTGCCGAGAATGTTAAAACGATTGATGACCGTATTCAGGCCGAATACGCACCCAAATTTCGTTCCCCTTCTGGACATATTTTAGGAATGCCGGATATTGATGGAAAGCAAGAGAGATCTAAATTTAATAAGGATGTTCAATCCAGTAAACCTAATTTCTAATTTTAATGAATTTGAAGAGTAAGTTTATTTTTTTTACAGGAGTTATTACTTTACTTTTTTTGGGTCCTTTTCTTACCGCTCAAAATGTAAATCCTTTTGAGCGACCAGGTTCGCGAAAAGCAAAACCTCCCACAGTTGTTCGCCCTGCTCCTCAGCCCCCTGCTCCTGTATCAATGAACCCAAATGTTGAATTGAGAGGGATGTTTCTCTTCCAAGATGAGTGGTACTTTAGTCTTCACGATCGATCAAAGAATAAAGGTGCGTGGTTGAAAATTGGCGAGAGATTTGACGATGGCAAGGTTGAGATTGTTGGATACGACGAAGATTCCGAAGAGGTTAAACTAAAGGGAGGTTTTTCCCTTACATTAAAAAATGCTTCGAACCTTGTGCTTCCTGTTCCAAGTGGTCAACCAATCAAAAAAACATCTTTATCAAAACCGCAAATATCTTCTCCCAAAAGGCCAAATACCCAATCTAAAAACCGGGTTCCACCTCGAATTAGTCCACCGCGGAAATAGTTATTATGGTTGGAATAAAAAGCAGAACTCAAAAAGCAAAGAATGAGAATGAAAATTCAGAAGAGGGAAGTGGTGAAAATTCGAATTTGGCTTTCGATTTTAATCAGAGCTTTGAACATATGGATTGGTGGCCGGATCTGGCTGACTTGGATCGTTTAAATATTTTAAATTCGCCGAAGGAAGACCGTGCTAGGCTCCTTGCATCCAAGTATTCAAAGCCGGTTGTCGATATTATGGTAGAAATAGGTCGAAGAACTGACCTTGAATATATTGAAGACTTTGAATTACCGGAAAATCCAACTAAGCTGCTTTCGATGAGGTTGATACACAACTATTGTTGTTTACCAACGGAAATCAATGCGGGTGGAAAACTATGCATTGTCACACCGTGGCCACCTTCGGAAAAAATGAGTCGATGGGTTTTTGCGGTTTCAGGTCTTAAGCCCCTTTGGCGCTTGGGGTCTCCCGAAAAGATTTCGAGAGCGATCACAGAAAATTTCGGAGTTGGGGCAGACAGTTTGGATGATGAAGATTTTGAGGAGGATGGGGAGGAAGATGAGCAGGATGATCTAGAAGATCAAAATGCTGCGATTATTCGCTTTGTAAATGAGGTTATCCAACGCGCAATTGTGGACCGAGCCACTGATATTCATTTTGAGCCTCACAAGGACACACTACAGATTCGTTACCGGATTGACGGACAACTTGTACCAGTTCGTGTGCCAGATAATCTTCGTAGCTTCCAGGACGCAATAATATCCCGTATCAAGATCATGAGTGGTATTAATATATCTGAGAAAAGAAGACCTCAGGGTGGAAGGATAACATTTTCTCAAGGGCAAAGTGATTTAGATATTCGAGTTTCCACCTTACCGACTCTGTACGGAGAAAGTATTAGTCTACGTCTTTTAAATGAAAAATCACAGCCACTTTCTATGAAGGAACTCGGTTTGTTGGGCATTGACGAAAGAAATATCATTTCAGTTTTGGAAAAGCCTCACGGTATCGTCCTTGTCACTGGACCGACTGGGTCAGGTAAATCAACTTCATTAACCGCTTTCATTCGTAGAATTCATAAACCCGAACGTAGGATAATGACTGTAGAGGATCCAGTGGAGTATGAAGTCGCTGGCATCAATCAGACACAGGTTAATTCTGAAATAGGCTTCACTTTTGCAAGTGCATTACGGGAAATTTTACGACAGGACCCCGATGTCATTATGGTTGGAGAAATTCGAGACCGAGAAACTGCTGATATTGCGATTCGTGCTTCCTTAACCGGGCATTTGGTTTTAAGTACTCTGCACACAAATGACGCCCCAGGTGCAATTACTCGGTTAATAGATATGGAAATAGAACCTTTTCTGATCGCTTCTTCAGTTGAGATGGTTATTGCGCAAAGACTAGTTCGCAGACTCTGTTCTAAATGTTCCAAGCCGACTACAAAATCAGATATGGAAATTATTGCATCCCTTGCCTTATTAGATGCAGAAGAATCAGAAATTAAATATAAGGACAAAATTTTGGAAGCGTTTGGGTGTCCCGATTGTCAAAACCTTGGCTATCGGGGTAGGGTAGGCATTTTTGAATTAATGAGAATGAGTGAACCGATACATAGTCTAGTTATTAAGAGTGCTTCAGCTCCGGATATTCGGGAGGTTGCCTTGAGGGAGGGAATGAGCACTCTTCAGTCAAGTGGTTGGAGTCAGATTAAGCGTGGATTAACTACAGTCGATGAAGTCATCCGCTACTCAGATTCTGCGGTAGCTGTAGATGAGCAGGATGATTTTGTTTCAAATGTATAACAATTTTTCGAATGGCTCGGTTTAGTTATGTTGCCATTGACCTTCGTGGGAAAACTGCGCCTGGCGAGATTGTTGCTAACGACATCAAGGAGGCACGCCTTAAAATTAAGCAAAATGGCTTAACCCCGATCAAGGTAAAAGCTTCCGGAGACGGAGGGAAAAGCAAAACTAAGACAAAAAAAAATGTAAGTTTGCAAAATAAGCTCCGAGGGGGAAAAAAGAGGTCACTTGGTGGAAAGGGAGAAAAAATAGGACTCGAATTTCTCAAAAGGTTGCTCGAGCTTCACAGCAGTGGTATGCCGATCGCAGATGCGGTGAAGTTACTTAATCAGCGACTTTCAGATCCTGGCCAAAAAGAAATAGCCGGGGTTTTATGGAAAGAATTGGCCGAGGGAAAAACTTTATCACGTTCGATGAGAAACTTACCACAATATTTTAGCGAGTCGTCCAGCTTTGTGATTGAAGCAGGTGAGGCAACAGGAAATGTTTCACCAATTTTAAAAAAGGTGATTTCTCATTTGGAAGAAAAGCGAGAAATTCGATCGAAGGTTTTGGGCAGTATGGCTTATCCTGTTTTTGTTGGATTGATCGCCTTTGGGGTGGTGTTGTTTTTTTTATTTTTTCTATTACCGCAAATTGAGGAAATGCTGGCTTCTCTAGGGGGAGAACTTAATTTAATGGCAAAAGTTTTAATTAATGGTTCAAATTGGGTTCTCGCAGTGGGTCCTTTTTTTCTTCTCGCTCTTTTAATTGCCTCTGCATCAGTTCTGCAGTGGAGCAAAACTGAAAAAGGTGGGATGGCATTCGATCAGTCTTTGCTTAAACTACCTCTTTTTGGGAATATTTTTTATTTATCCGAAATGTTTCAGTTAGCGAGTTTATTATCAACCTTAATTTGGAGTGGCATTGGTTTAACCGAAAACCTGAGATTATGCGAGAAGACGATCAAAAATCGTTACATCCGAAACAAGTTCCGTTCAGCTCGTGCTTTGGTCAATGAAGGGAAGTCTTTGCCTGAGGCTTTAAGGAAGTTTAGACTAATGCCTCTCATGCAACTTGATATTCTTGAGGTTGGGGAGAGGACTGGTAACTTAGGCAATAGCATGGAGGATAGCAGTAAGGCCTTTCGCCTTCAATTGACTAAAAAGATTAAGACCATGACTACCTTGGTATCTGGTGGTGCTTTAGGTTTTGCTTTTTCTTTGGTTGCACTTGTTGCAATTTCTATCGTAAGTAGTATATTTCAAGTAAGTAAAAGTATAAGCTACTGAAGTGGGACTACAAAAAATTAAAAATACATATTCTTTTCTATTATCAATCAATGCATTGCTATTTATTGGTTGTAGTCAGGAAGTTGACGAAGATAAGGCAATGCCATCCTCTCGGGAATCTCTTAGTCTAAAGAAAGAAGCTAAACAGGGAAGGCATATTTTCAAGGATGGATCCGTTTATGAAGGCCAACTCGTTATGGGCGAACCTAATGGTTATGGTAAACACGAATTAGTTAACGGAGATATTTATGAAGGGCAGTATAAAAATGGGTTAGCTCATGGACATGGAACGATGAAATATAAATCTGACGATAAACTCGATCAATATGTAGGTAGTTGGAAGAGCGGTAAAAGAAATGGTTTTGGTACACTTGTCATACTCGATGGTTCAACTTTAGTGGGAGATTGGAAAAATGATAGTATGTACATTGGAGAATATAAAAGTCCAAACGGGGTGCTCATGTCCGGGAAATGGGAAGGCGAATATTTGAGCGAAGGTTTTATGAAACTGGAGGATGGAAGAGAATACAGCGGAACATTCAAGAACCAGGGGTTGTTTGAAAGGGGGAGTCTGCGTACAATTGGTGGAGAACATTACAGTGGCGACTTTCAAAATAATGAATTTTCTGGTCAGGGGATTTTAAGTTTAATTGACGGTAGTATCTTTATAGGGTCATTTAAGCTAGGCGTATATGATGGCTATGGAATTCTCAAAGAATCGGATGGAGCGGTTTATTCTGGAGAGTTTGTTAATGGAGTACCTGATGGAGAAGGAACGCAAAGTGATTTTTCGGGGGCCGTTTACAGTGGTTCTTGGTTTCGTGGAGAAAAAGAAGGTCTGGGAACTTTAAACTTTGGGGATGGAACAAGTTTCACTGGTCAGTTCAAAAATGGCTTAGCTATGGAAGGCTTATATGATTGGGGGGACGGAATTTATACTGATTCTTATCAAAATGAGAACGGCGATTGGCTTGACCGGGAATAGATTGTAGTGGTTTCATCCGGTAGTGTTTGGTTGTTGCCAAAGGTAATCAGTTAATCCTAATATAAAGTTTCAATTATGAGCAGCCCTACATCTTTGAGTATTAAATTCTGGGGTACCCGTGGAAGCATTCCCTGTCCTGGTCCTGACACTGTGAAGTACGGTGGCAACACTACTTGCTTTGAAATTTTTTGTGGTTCAAAAAGAGTTATTATTGATGCCGGAACTGGAATCCGATTACTGGGCAAGCAAATCATGATAGAAGAGCAGAATCTACTCAATGCTGATTTGTTTTTTACTCATACTCATATGGATCACATTCAGGGCCTTCCTTTTTTTGCTCCTCTTTATAATGCAAACAGCGATGTCCGTTTGCACGCGGGTCACCTTGCTGGAGATAAGTATGATTTACATGGTATCATCGGAACAATGTTGATGAAAGATCCAGTTTTCCCAGTTCCCAGTTCTTTGATTGAAAAAGCCTGTTCTTTTAATGATTATGATTGTGGTCATGAATTTGATTTAGATGGTGGGATTTTGATTAAAACTGGTCAGCTAAATCATCCTAATGGTGCTTGTGGTTACCGTATCGAGTTTGAGGGCAAGATCATTGCGATTTGCACTGATACAGAACACTATGAAGGCAGAATAGATGATAATGTGGTCGCTTTGGCTAAAGACGCTGACGTCATGGTGTATGATGCAGCATACACCGAAGAAAGTTATCCAAATTTTAAGGGTTGGGGGCATTCTACTTGGCAGGAGGCAATAAAAGTTGCTGATGCCGCAAATGTTAAGCAAACATTTTTATTTCATCATGATCCCTCTCATAGCGATGTTGTTATGGACAAAATTGCAAAAGAGGTTGCATTGATCAGAGGGGGAGTTCGACCTGCGATTGAGGGAGAGACTGTAGTTATTTAGTTTTGCAGTGCAGGTTTTGTTGCATTGACTTCGTAGATCGCCTTTGCTTCGGGCAAAATATCTTTCACTTTACCAGTTCCTTGTTGGTCGATAACAAGATTGGATGGAGTGGCATGTAGAAAAAGATTTCCGTTGTTAAGCATTCTTGCATCGAGCCAGGTTGACGGTGCCAAGTGTACTACACCCGTACCTTGATGAGTAAGGGTTGCTCGGATAACATCAAGGTCCGATGCAATCAAGTTTCCGTTTCCAGAAACTTTTGCATTTATCTCGCGAAGGTTTTTGCCCTTCAGAACGATGTCTCCAGATCCAGTATGGATAACATTAAGTTGTGAAGCTGCGATATCTTCAATATGCAATTTCCCTGAACTCTCTGAAAAAAATGATACTTTTTCCGTGGAAAGTTCTTTCACAGTCAAGTTTGCATTTTCCAAAAGCCTTATTTCTTTCAAACTATCTACTGAAACAATAATTTCTACCGGGTATTTTCGTTCCGCATTAATCCTTATAAATGGAATTCGTCTAGCTAGTGAATAAGTGTTATTGGCGTCGATATATAATGTTTTAGATTTTACTTTGGTGTAAACGGAATCAATTATTTCAGAGTCTGCAAAAAGAGTAACCTCGCGTGATCTTTTTCCTTTTACTAAAAAAACATCCACATTCCCTTTAATTTCAATTTTATCGAAAAAAAAGAGTAAACTTTTCTTTGTTGCAAGTTCCCCATTTGTGAAAAAGGGAAAAAGCATCAGTGCTATCAAGGATAATTGGCTTTTAAGGCTTTTTCTTCCCATACCTTTTTCTTTTCCCAAACTTTTTTCTTCCTGAATATCCGCCAACATTGGCTTTTTTTAAGGTTTTACCACCGTCCTTTAAAAATGAAATTTGATCCCGTAGTAAAGCGGCTTTTTCAAATTCAAGTTTTTTCACGGCATCCAGCATCTCTTTTTCCAATTCTTTGAGAAGCCTTTTAACCTCTTTTGGTGAAGTGTTCTCAGATACGGCTAAGTTGTCTCCTTCTTCATCTTCCTTACTACGCAAACTTTCTTGCAAGGGGCGAACAACGCTTTTTGGAGTTATTTTGTGCTCTGCATTGTAAGCCATTTGTTTCTCTCTTCGGTATTGGCATACCTGTAAGGTCCGTGCCAGAGACTTTGTGATTACATCCGCATAAAAAATTACTCTACCTTGATCGTGCCTTGCCGCACGTCCAGCGGTTTGGATAAGGCTAGTCTCGCTTCGTAGAAACCCTTCCTTGTCGGCATCCAATACCACCACCAATGCAACTTCCGGCAGGTCAAGACCTTCCCTCAATAAATTTACTCCGACTAAAACATCAAAGGTTCCAGCCCGTAAACTTCTTAAGATTTCAACCCGTTCTATGGCATCTATGTCAGAGTGTAGATATTCTACTTTTATTTCATGATCGCGGAGGAATTCAGCAAGGTCCTCGGTCATTCTTTTGGTCAGTGTGGTAACTAAAATCCGGCTTCCTGTTTCTACAACTTTTTTAATTTCTGCAATACAGTCCTCCACCTGTCCTTTTATCGGGCGAATTTCCATTTCAGGGTCTAGCAATCCTGTCGGGCGTATAAGTTGTTCGACAACAATCGATGATTTCTCAAGTTCGAGAGGTGCGGGAGTAGCAGAAACATATACGGATTGTCCTGTAAGCGTTTCAAACTCTTCTGGCTTTAAGGGTCTATTGTCCAAAGCTGAAGGCAAGCGGAAGCCGAAATCGACTAACTTTTGTTTTCTTGATCGATCACCGTTATACATTCCACCTAATTGGGGAAGTGTGGCATGACTTTCATCTACAAAAAGAAGAAAATCATCTGGAAAGAAATCTACCAAGCACCATGGTCGCTGTTCAGGTTTCCGACCTGATAGGTGCCTCGAATAATTTTCGATTCCATTACAAAAACCAATTTCACGAAGCATTTCCAAATCATATTCAGTCCGCATCCGTATTCGCTGTGCTTCGAGCAAGAGATTTTCTTTTTCAAAATATTCGACTCTTTCTTCAAGTTCTTTTTCGATATCTTTGCATCCAGCTTCGAGTTTGTCTTTTGTTGTGACATATTGATTTGCTGGATAAACCCTGAATTCGTCATGCGTTCGAATAGTTTCTCCAGAAATTGCGTCCAATTCACGTATATCCTCGACTTCATCTCCCCAAAACTCTACGCGAATAGGGTTGTTGGCATAGGCCGGAAATAGATCAACTACATCGCCACGGACACGAAAGCGTCCTGCTTTTAAATCCATATCATTACGATTGTAGAGTGCTTCTACTAAATTTTCCAACAAAACATCCCTGTTTAGTTGCTCACCTTTAACTATTTGTTTTGATAAAGCACGAAAGTCATCCGGAGAACCTAATCCATAAATACAGGATACGCTGGCAATAACGATTACATCTCTGCGACTGATTAATGAACCGGTTGCCGCTAGCCGTAACCTCTCTATTTCTTCATTAATCGATGAATCTTTCTCAATAAAGGTATCAGTTGAGGGGACATAGGCTTCCGGTTGATAGTAGTCATAGTAACTCACGAAATATTCTACGGCATTTTCCGGGAAAAAAGATTTAAATTCCGAATATAACTGAGCTGCGAGTGTTTTATTATGTGAAATAATCAATGCAGGTCTTTGCAGATTTTGAATAATATTCGCCATCGAGAATGTTTTTCCTGAACCGGTCACCCCAAGTAGAGTTTGGTCGGAATTTCCCATCTTGATAGAATCTACTAAGCCCCTGATAGCTTGTGGTTGATCCCCTTTGGGTTCGTAATCGGACTTTAATTTAAAATCCATGTGTCGTTTCAGAATTTAGATTCAATTAAGTTTCTTTTACTTGGTAATAGCCGGATTCACCCTCGGATTTTCCAATGATAGCAGCAGCACAGCTATCACCCAAAACATTAACTGCGGTCCGGGTCATATCAAGTATTCGATCAACAACAAAAACGACACCAACGCCCATGGCAATTGTAGCTTCAGGGAAACCAACAGCATGTAAAATAACAATAATGGCAACAAGGCTGGCAGATGGGATGCCTGCTACTCCAATGGAGGTTAGTAATGCCATGAGTACAACGGTTGACTGGGTTACCCACGACATTTCAATTCCAAACAATTGGGCAAGAAAAACCACCACTACGCATTCAAATAATGCGGTTCCGTCCATATTCATTGTTGCACCAAGCGGTAATGTGAAGCTGGCAATCTTTTTTGAAATCCCGGCCCGCTTGGTTATGCAGTCAAGTGTAACGGGAAGCGTTGCGGATGAGGAAGCTGTCGAAAACGCAGTCAGTAGGGCAGGGGAAACAGCCTTGAAGTGTTTGGTGAAATTGAGGTTTGCAAGTAAACGAAGCAATAAGGGAAGGACGACGAAGCTATGAATGCCAAGCCCAAGAAGGACAGTTAAAGCGAATGTGCCCATCACATAAAGTGTTTCAATACCGACCATCATTAAAGTAGGAGTCACCAGTCCAAAAACGCCATAGGGAGCAAAGCTTATAATGAAATTAGTAATGGCTAAAATGGTTGTATTTAATCCTTCCCAAAACGACACCTGAGAGCTTTTAAGACCATCGGGTAATCGGGCTATAAAAAAACCAAAAAGTAAGCTGAAGAAAATTAAGCCGAGGAGCTGTCCCTCAACTGCAGCTTTAAAGAGGTTTTGAGGAATCATTCTCTGAAAGATTTCAACTATTCCTTTCCATCCGTTATCTGCATTCTGAAAAGCCCGATCAAGTTTTTCACCAGCCATTGAATTTTGTCCCGCCAACATTTTGTCCCGAAGTTCTGGTTCGACTTGCCCTGGTTCGATTAGGTTAACACAAAGTAAACCGACAATTACGGCTAGCAGACCAGTCAAAGAATAGAACAAAATTGTTTTCATTCCGAGTCGGCTAAAATCTTGATCTTCTCCAATTTTAGAAACTCCACAAATGATAGATGTCATGACGAGTGGAATGACCACCATTTTTAGAGCGTTTAGAAATAGAGACCCGAAAAAGTTGGAGAAATAATGAAGGTTTGAAAACCAGTCGGGTTTTTCAGGGTATGACTCGGTCGAAATATTTGCCCACAATCCGATAATGAAAGCAAGTACCAGGGCGATGAGTATTTTCCAGTGCAGGGCAAGATTCTTCATTTTTAAATTCAATTCATAAACAGGCTCTTGAGCAAGGAGATGTTTATGAATTTTGGTGATTCAACAACCAGGTCAGCACCGCAGTCTAATAATTCTTCTGCACTTCTTGTTGTCGAGAGACCTAGTGCTTTCATTCCACCTCTTTTGGCAGCTTCGATACCATGTGTACTGTCTTCCAGTACCACACAGTTTTCTGGTTCCTGTGATATGATTTGTGCAGCTTTAATAAAAACTTCGGGATTCGGCTTTCCTTGTTTTACATCTTCTGAACAAATCATTCCGGAAAAAAAGGAAGCGAGATTCAATTGCTCAAAAGCTAATTCCAAATTTTCCTTTTCAGTTGAGGTACCAATCGCACATGGTAAACCAAAATGTTTGAGTGATCGGAGAAGATCTCTTACTCCATCTAGTATAGGAATTCCTTTTGAACGGCCAAGCTTACGGTACAGAACTTCCTTTCTTTTACCCCAATCTAATATCTCATCCCTGTCGAGTGTCCATTTGAGGATATCAGATATAATAATCTCATTCCTTTTCCCAAATCCAGCTTTGAAGTGGCCATTGGGAAGATTATGCCCCAGTTCGTTTGCTAATAATTCCCAGCTTTGTTCATGCAATTTGGCTGAGTTAATTACCACTCCATCCCAATCAAAGATAATTCCTCCCAATGCCACCCTTGATAATTACTTTAATAAATTTTTATAAGTTACTTTGCACACAGCATTAAAGTTATTATGCATGTAAAATATTTTACCTTGCTCAACTAATTAACGAAGGCAAAATTTAAGTTTTTCTAGAAATTGACGAATAAATCAATATTTAAAGGGTTATAACACCCAAAAGCATTTAACATTATGCGTTAAATCGAGAAGATACCTGGTCCCAATCTAAAACATTCCAAAATGCTGCCACATAATCGGGACGTCTATTTTGGTAGTTGAGGTAGTAAGCATGCTCCCAAACATCGAGTCCAATAAGTGGAGTGCCACATTCGTCGGCAATTCCTTCCATCAGGGGCGAATCTTGATTAGGGGTCGAAGTAACGGCTAAT
>Ga0257126_1002081_pt1 | contig 13497 bp, 9 predicted proteins | sample SI060_120mmetaG_FD_190151 | JGI IMG/M metagenome (GOLD analysis project Ga0257126, IMG submission 190151) | Marine microbial communities from Saanich Inlet, British Columbia, Canada - SI060_120m | ecosystem: Environmental > Aquatic > Marine > Inlet | place: Canada: British Columbia | collected... | reverse complement strand
TACCTTCTCTATAAAGCAATGTGTCGCCATTAGATGATGTTATTAAAGCCGAGGCTGGACTACATGCATACCATCCATAGCAATTGTTATCATATAATACTAAATCGTATAAATCACAACTTGTAGGATCTATTGGTAAACAATAATCATAATAGGTATAATCTGACCAAGACTCTCCAGAGTTAAATCCTCCAGTTGCTACAACTGATCCAGTACTATCTTGTAATTCCCAACCAAAACCATAAGACATACCACACTGATCATTAGTATAAATCTGAAGATTTGTAGAAGTTAAATAACAACAACTACCATCATCACATTGGGCTAATGTATCATAGTTAGTTGCGGATGGATCGGTACAACCTTGTGGAGCACCACTTATTGAATAATTTTGACTGCACCAGCCCCCACCTCCCTCTTGGTAAAATAAGGTGTCGCCATTCGGTAATGTTATTAAAGCAGATGCTGGACTACAAATGTTCCATCCAGAACAATAATTATAATCATACAATACTAAATCATATAAATCACAACTTGTAGGATCTATAGGTAGAGAATAATTATAATAAGTAAAATCAGACCAATTTTCACTAGCATTTATTCCTCCATTAGCGACAACAAATCCAGTACTATCCTGTAATTCCCAACCAAAATTTTGAGCCTCCCCACATTGATCATTTGTGTAAATCTGAAGATTAGGATTAGTAATTTCTTCTATAGCTACATCATCAACAGTCCAATACCAAGCCCAATAATCATTATCATCATAATAAAATTGCACTAAAACTTGAGATTGATTTCCAGCGATTGATGAAATATTGAAAGTACTTATATGTGGATTATCTGAGTCTTGATTTGGAGTACTGTATGTATTAACATTAGAAATTTCAAAATCCGTCCATGAAGCACCATTGTCTCCAGAAACACGTACACCTCGGGTATCATTCCACCACCTAAAACTATGTTGAAATGTTAATTGAACATTTTGATATCCTGTCAAATCAACAGGAAAAGCATTTGTAAACTCAGCAACAATTGGTGTACCATTTTGATCAGCATTTCCAGGGGCAGCATCAGAATTAATAATCATAAACCCATTAGTTGCAGTAGCACTGTTAAAAGTTTGAAGAGAATAAGGCAAAGAAGTTATCATTTGCGATTGAACATCGGTATTATTTGTCCAATTCCAATCCAATGAAGGAATACTAGAGTTTGTAAAAATCCATGTTGATGGGTTTGAACAATCATCAGACCAAATAGTGTTAGGATTAAAAAACAAACATGTTCCATTATCAATAATAGCAGTTGAGTCATAATTTAGTGCAGTAGGATCCATACAGCCAAGAATTGGCATCAACACAGCATCTATTACGTGCACAACTCCGTTATCTGCTATTACATCTGCAACTGTTACTTGTGCGCCATTAATATATACTCCTGATGTATCTACTGTAACTGTTAAGTCTGTTCCTGCAAGTGTTGTTATTATCTGTCCATTGGATAACATACTTGACATTAAACTATCTCCTACTACATGATGAAGTAAGATATTTGTTAATGTTGGAATATCATTGAATATTGAAGATAGTAAGCCTTGAGGTAAAAGATTAAATGCAGCATCAGTTGGAGCAAATAATGTAAATGGACCTGATCCTGAAAGTGCTACATCTAATCCACATGCATTTACTGATGATGTTAGTGTATTATGATCAGCAGAAAATGATATAATATCGTATATAGAATTTGGAAGATTATTACCCAAATTCATTCTAATTGCCATATTATCTTCAGTAGTATACCAATCACCATATGAACCTCCTCCTAAATTACATCCATTATCTTGAATACAAGAAAAAGAATAAGGGTTATCGGCAACAGTGATTGAAAAAGTATCAGTAGGATGCGCTTCTCCACTTACTGCAGCCATATAAGTAGTACCAGCATAAATAATTTGTGAATTTTGTAAAGGAATAGTTACCCAATTACCAATATCATTGGAGGTTAATGTATATAAATAAGATTCATCTATTAAAATACTATTCTGTAAAAGATTCTCATATAACTGAACTTTCATTTGAGCTCCAACTACAGAATTATTTCCTACATGAAATGAAATAGAAGAAATAGTGTTTGTATTATAAATTTCATAAGCTGTTGCTCCAACCTGTCCACCACAAGAACTTCCAATCTCCCAGTAGTTGTTTGCATTTAAACCACTTCCATCAGAATTAAAATCATAATCAATTGCATAAACAGTATCGGACACAATTGAATAAAATAAACTAGTATCTGTTGAAGGAAAAGAGTCTGAATCTGCCCATATAGAAATCACGTGTAAGTCTTGTGAATATGGATAGAAATAGTTATTTGTAGCAAGAGTATCTGAATTTAAGCTGTTAATGGTTACTGGACTAGAAGATCCGTTATAAACATTACCAGTAGAATTCTCAACGGACGCATTAAGTTTAACACCATCTTGATTACTTGCACCAAAATTTGATACAATTGCTTCAAATCTGTAAGGATTGTTGGAAGCTTGAGATAATGGATTAAAAGTATAATTAAAGCCCATATCTCCAGTATTCTGATATCCCAACAACGATCCTCCAAAAACTTCATTTGAGCATTCTAACAAAAAATTTGGAGTTTCCACCAGTTCAATATCATCAATCATCCAAAAGTAATAACCATAAAAGCCATTATACATTATTGTGGCATCGTAAATAAACTGAATATGTACGCTAGGCTGACCTGCAATATTAGAAGGTAAATTTATTCTAAACTGATAATCAGGAGTTGTTTCCTCATTAAGGTTTATATCTGGGTGTACTACAACAGTATCAGTATAAGTTACTCCTCCATCTAAACTAAATGCAATTTTTGCAATTCCAGTATATTCTCTGTAAAAACTATTAAATTTTAAAGTAATATTTGGATATATTGAGCAGTCTATTGAAGGGGTGGTTAATGTACCCATATAAGATCCATTTGCTGGATAAATTCCTGTTCCAAATGCACCAGAAACCCCACCATTATCATAATAATCAGAGTCAAAAATCACAAATCCATTTGATGTAGTTGGAGATTGAATAGGTCCTCTTATCCCTACATAGGCTCCTTGAGAACCAACAGAATTATTTGGGCTAGTATTTGGTCCTCTAAACTCCCATGGAACTGATGAATTCGTCCAGGAAGAAGGTATTCCACCAGAAAAGTCTTCAGACCAAAAAGGAACATTAGATTGAAGTTGGCTTGTAATTGGTAATTGACTAATATTAGAACTACTTGTAGAAGCAGATACTGTATTTAAATTACTACTAATATCAGAACTAAGTTGATGAACAACAGAAGAACTTTGTTGTGCTAGTATAGTAGAAGAAATGAGTATAGATATAGTAAAATTGAGAAATCGAAACATAATATATAATTTAATATTTGTAAAATTATTTAAAAAATTTATTTTTTATTATAGGTATTATTACTTATTTTTTTATTAAATACATTCCAATAAATGTTATAAATCCATTTAAGATAAGTAACTCAAAACCAAAAGGTATATATAGATTAAGGATATAACAAATTACTGGAGAAAGTATACAAATTAATGGAACAAGCTTGTCCTTTACTTGATATTTTGTAAAAAGTCCAAAAGAAAACATTCCTAATAATGGTCCATAAGTATAGCCAGCAACTGTAAATAATGATTTAATAACACTCTGATCATTTATAGCATTAAATAATAATATAACTCCCAACAAAACTAATGACATAAACAAGTGAACAATTTTTCTAGTTTTGATTTGTTGTTTTGGTTCTTGCTTTTCAAATTCAATAATGTCAACGCAAAATGCTGTTGTTAATGAAGTCAAAGCGGAATCAGCACTAGAGTAAGCTGCAGCAATTATTCCAATAATAAATAATATTCCAACGTATATAGGAAGCCCAGAATTAAGTGCAATATTTGGAAATAACATATCTGCATTATCAGGTGGAATAATATTATAAGTATCTGAGTATATGTAAAGAAGAGCGCCTAAAGATAAAAATATCAGATCAACAAAAATCAATATTGTACTAAAGACAGTCATATTCTTTTGAGCATCTTTTAAATTTCTACAACTTAGATTTTTTTGCATTTGGTCTTGATCCAATCCAGTCATAACAATAGCCATAAACATTCCAGAGAAAAACTGCTTAAAAAAGTATTTTTTATCTGTCCAATCGTCAAAAAAGAAAGTTTTAGAATAATCAGAATCTCCAATTAATGAAATAACAGAAGAAAAATTTAAATCCATCTTCTGCATAAGAGTATAAGCAATAATTATTACAGTAGATAACATGAATGTAGTTTGAAGGGTATCAGTCCAAATAATTGTTTTCATACCACTTCTGTAGGTATAGAGCCAAATAAGAGATATTGTAATTATTACTGTAATATAAAAAGGGATATTCCAAGATTCAAAAACTGCAAACTGCAATACAGTTGCAATCAAGAAAAGTCTAAAAGAAGCACCAATAGTTCTAGAAAGTAAAAAAAATGAAGAACCTGTTTTATAACTACTATTTCCAAATCTATCTCTTAGATAGGTATAAATAGAGGTTAATTCTAATCTGTAGTAAAGAGGTAATAAAATTCTTGAAATAATAAAATAACCACAAAAGAAACCAAATACCATTTGCATATAAGAAAATTGACTAGAAGCTACCCAACCAGGAACAGAAATAAATGTAATTCCAGACAAGGTTGTTCCTATCATTCCATAAGCAATAACAAACCATGGAGAATCTCTATTTCCTAGAAAAAAAGTATCATTACTATCATTCTTACCAGTTATATAAGAAATAAAAAAAAGTAATAAAAAATATGCTGCAATACAACTTAAAATTATTGTTGGGTTCATATGTATAATTAATTTATACAAATGTAGAATTTTTAAATATTTATTTAATTTTACAACAATGGAATTTCCCTCTCAACTTGTTAAAAATGCTGTTGATCAATTATCTATACTGCCAGGAATAGGAAAGCGTTCTGCACTTAGATTAGCGCTTCATTTACTTAAAAAAGATAAAGAAAAGGTGGAGAAGTTTGGACAGTCTTTCATCGATTTAATAAATAATATAAATTATTGTAAGGAATGTTTTACCATCTCAGACTATGATCTATGTCAAGTATGTACAAATCCTAACAGAGATAAGGGAATTATATGTGTTGTTGAGGATATTAGAACAATGATGGCTGTTGAGAATACATTACAGTACAAAGGTGTTTATCATGTACTTGGCGGCTTAATTTCTCCTTTAGATGGAATAGCTCCTGATGATTTAAAAATTGAAGAACTAATATCTAAAATTGATAAAGGAAACATTTGTGAGGTTATTTTTGCATTAAGCACAACAATGGAAGGAGACACAACAAATTTCTATCTTTTCAAAAGGCTTAAAGAAAAATCAATAAAAATTTCATCTATTGCTAGAGGAATTGCTATTGGAGACGAATTAGAATATACTGACGAAGTAACTTTAGGAACAGCGATTTCTAGTAGACTTCCGTATTCTGATAACATTAAAACTCACTAATTAAAAAACATTTAATTAATCAAGATTTACTAATTTTGCATAAAAATTTTAAAAAATGGCTAGAGTAGAATTGATAATGCCCAAAATGGGTGAAAGTGTTTCTGAAGCAACAATAATTACATGGTCTAAAGAAGTGGGTGAACATGTAGAATTAGATGAAACAATTGTTGAAATTGCAACTGACAAAGTTGATTCAGAAGTTCCCTCTACTCATGAAGGAAAACTTGTAGAAAAATTATTTGAAGCTGATGATTTAGTTCAAGTTGGTGAGGCATTTGCAATTCTTGAAACAGAAGGTGGAGAAGAAATAAAAGAAACTTCTGCTGAAACTCCAGTCTCTGAAGTAAAAAGTGAAGCTGTAAGTAACACTCAAGAACAAACTAGCACTAACATACCCCAAGAAAAAGTAGTTGTAAAAAATAGTGGAGATAGATTCTATTCACCACTAGTTAGAAGTATGGCCGTTAAAGAAGGTGTAGGTATTGATGAATTAAATCAAATTCTTGGATCTGGAAAAGATGGTAGAGTTTCTAAATCTGATATGATTAGCTATCTTAAAAACAGAAATGTTTCAGCAACTCCAATTTCAACTGTAGCTGAAACTTCTTCAGCAAAAGCTGATGAAGCTCCAAAAATGGAGAATAAAATAGAAACACCCAAAGAAACTACACAGCCAAAATCTACTACAAAAATCCCAAATACTGGAGATGTTGAGATAGTTGAAATGGATAGAATGAGAAAATTAATTTCTGCTCATATGACTATGTCAAAATCTACTTCCGCACACATTACTTCGTTTGTTGAAGCAGATATGACAAATATTGTAAATTGGAGAAATTCAGTAAAGGAAGATTTTAAAGCTAGAGAAGGTCAAAATATAACATTCACTCCTATTATTATTGAGGCAATGGCAAAAGCTGTCAAAGACTTTCCAATGATAAATGTTTCCGTTGATGGAACAAACATCCATATTCATAAAAATGTAAATGTTGGTATGGCAGCAGCTCTTCCTGATGGAAACTTAATTGTTCCGGTTATAAAAGAATGTCAAAATAAAAATTTAGTTGGAATAACTAAATCAGTTAATGATTTAGCAACCAGAGCTAGAGGAGGAAAGCTTAATCCAGATGATATACAAGGTGGAACTATTACAATGACAAATGTTGGAACATTTGGTAATCTAATGGGAACACCTATTATAAATCAACCACAAGTAGCTATAATGGCATGTGGAGTAATTAAAAAGAAACCTGTCGTATTAGAAACTGAGCATGGAGATGTTATAGCAATAAGACACATGATGTTCCTATCTCTTTCTTATGACCACAGAGTTGTTGATGGTGCATTGGGAGGACAGTTTGTTAGAAAAGTTGCTGATTACCTTGAGCAGTTTGATACTTCAACAATAGTTTAAAAAAAGAAAACTCCTTTATTGGAGTTTTTTTATTCAAATATGAAATTAAGCCTAAACAAACCAATTGTTTTCTTTGATTTAGAAACTACAGGAGTAAATATAGTAAATGATAGAATTGTTGAAATATCATTATTAAAAATACATCCTAATGGAAATAAAGAATCTAAAACTTGGTTAGTAAACCCAACAGTTAAAATACCTCAAGAAACAATTGATATTCATGGTATAACTAATGAAAAAGTTATCAATGAGCCTACATTTGCTGATCTTCATAATGAGATTTTAAGTATTATAGAAAATTGTGATTTAGCAGGATATAATTCAAATAAATTTGATATTCCATTATTAGCTGAAGAATTTATAAGGTGCGGTACTGATTTTTCACTTAATAATATTAAGACTGTAGATATTCAAAATATATTTCACAAACTTGAGAAAAGAACGCTTTCCGCAGCATATAAATTCTATTGTCAAAAGGATTTAGAAAATGCACATTCTGCTCAGGCTGACACAGAAGCAACGTATGAGATATTACTTGCTCAAATTAATAAATATGATGAACTTGAAAATGATGTAGATTTTCTCTCTGAATTTTCAAGGAGAGGAAATAATAGTGTTGATATAGCAGGTTTTATAAGATTAAATAAAAATGATGAACCTGTAATCAGCTTTGGAAAGTATAGAGACAAAACAATTAGTGAAATATATGATACTAACCCTGGCTACTTTTCATGGATTAATAATGCGGAATTTCCTAGATACACTAAAAAAGTTTTAAAAGAGTTAGTTAATTCTTATAAACTAAAGAAAAAATTTGAAAACTAATTATGAAAATTATTTGTATTGGCAGAAACTATCTTGATCATGCAAAAGAATTAGGCAACAAAACTCCAACATCTCCCCTTTTCTTTTTAAAACCAGATACAGCTATTCAACCAAAAGGGCATCCTTTCTTTATTCCTGATTTTTCAAATAACATACACTTTGAAGTTGAATTGGTTGTTAAAATTTCAAAAAATGGTAAAAATATTGATGAAAAATTTGCTCATAAATATTATGAAAAAATAGGAATTGGAATAGATTTTACTGCTAGAGATATTCAAGAAGAATGTAAAAGAAACGGATTGCCGTGGGAAAGAGCTAAGGGTTTTGATGGTTCTGCACAAATAAGTAATGAATTTATAAATAAAGAATCATTGAAGTTAAATGATATTAATTTTAGTTTGAATTTAAATAACACTTTAATGCAAAGAGGAAATTCTAAAAATATGATCTTTTCTTTTGATCAAATAATCTCATATGTTTCAAAATACTATACACTGAAAGCAGGAGATCTAATTTACACAGGAACACCCTCTGGCGTAGGAAAAGTAGAAATTGGCGATAGTCTTTGTTGTTTTATTAATTGTAAAGAAATGTTAAGGGTAAAGATTAAATAATTTATCTACTTGCCCTCATACTATACTGAGGAGAAAAATCACCATTTTTAATATTCTTTAATTTTCCTTTAATCATTCTTTTTCTTAATGGAGTTATCTTATCTATAAATAAGACACCTTCGATATGATCATATTCATGTAAAATAACTCTAGCATTTAAGCCTGAAAAGCTATCAGTATACTTTATAAAATTCTCATCATAATATTCTAATGTAACTTCAGAAACTCTTTTAACATCTTCACGAACATCAGGGATGCTTAAACATCCTTCATTAAAAGACCAAATATCTCCAGATTTTAATAAGATTTTAGGATTAATAAATACTTTCTTAATGCCCACATGATCAACATTCTCTTCATCCTCAAAAGGTTCAGTATCAACTATAAATAAACGTAATGATTTATTTATTTGAGGAGCAGCCAAACCTACACCACTAGCAGCATACATAGTTTCAAACATATTATCTATTAAGGAATCTATATTTTTATAAGATTTATCAATATTTATACATTCTTTTCTGAGAACATCAGAACCAAATGGTACAATAGGCAAAATCATTATAATATTTTATGAATTATATCATCAACACTCATACCCTTAGATTCGGCTTTATAATTTTTAACAATCCTATGTCTCAAAACAGGAATTGCAATAGATTTTACATCTTCAATGTCAGGAGTGTATTTGCCATTTAAAAGAGCATGACATTTAGAGGCTAATACAATATATTGAGAAGCCCTTGGGCCTGCACCCCATTCAATATATTCGTTTACAGTTACGTCATTATTTTCAATACCAGGACGTGTTTTATTAACTAAAGAAACAGCATAATGAAGAACATTATCATTAATAGGTACAGAACGAATTAAATTTTGATATTTGATAATATCTGTAGCATCCATGATTTTATTTAAAGATATATTATTTTCAGATGTTGTTCTTTTAACAATTTCAATTTCCTCTTCATATTTAGGATAATCAAGCTTTATATTAAACATAAATCTATCAAGTTGCGCTTCAGGAAGTGGATATGTACCTTCTTGTTCAATTGGATTTTGTGTTGCCAAAACAAAAAAAGGCTTATCTAATTGATAAGTATTACCAGAATTTGTAATAGATTTTTCCTGCATAGCTTCTAATAATGCAGCCTGAGTTTTAGGAGGTGTTCTATTAATTTCATCTGCTAAAATAATATTTGAAAAAATAGGACCTTTTAAAAATTTAAATGCTCTATTATTATCTAAAATTTCTGAACCAACAATATCTGATGGCATTAAATCTGGAGTAAATTGAATCCTACTAAACTTTAAACCTAAACAATCAGAAATAGTCTGTATAAGCAAGGTTTTTGCAAGACCTGGAACTCCAACTAATAAAGAATGACCATCACAAAAAATGGACATTAATACTTGATCGACAACATTATTCTGACCAATAATAACTTTACCAATTTCTTCTTTAAAACTTTTGTATGAAGAGATAAAATCTTTAACTAATTCAATATTATTATTTGTATCCATATATTATTTTATCCATTTATTATAACAAGAGCAAGAAGAAAAATTTTCATTAATTTGAATATAAGTATCATTAATATTATTAATAATCCATTTATCAATATATTTTTGTTTTTTATCTGATAAAGCATACCCCTTTATCACATCAAAATCATTAGTAACATTTGCCTTATGCTCCTCAACCAAGTTATTTAATTTTATTAATCTATAGGCTGCTTGAGAGCCATCATTTGATTTAGTTAAAGAGGGGGAAGAAATATCACCAATATTCATGTTTTGTACAATGTATTTAATAGAAGGGTCAAGGTCATCGAATGTAAAATCAGTTGAACCTGAATTGGGATTAATAATTAAACCGCCATTATTTTTACTATTGTCTTCTGAATATTTAACTACGGCATCATCAAAAGAAATTAAACCACTATCAATTTCATTTTTAATTAATGAAATTTCATCATTAGCAATTTTAATAGATGAAGAAGTAAACTTTGGCTTTATTAGAATATGTCTAGCATTTATTTGCTCTCCTCTTCTTTCTATCATTTGAATTAAATGGAATCCAAATTTAGTTTCAACAACCTCAGATATTTCATTATCCTTCAACTTAAATGCAGCTCTTTCAAATTCAGGAAGTAGTTCACCTCTACTCATAAAACCTAATTCACCACCATTATTTGCAGAAACAACATCATCAGAATATAATGTAGCCAAAACTTTAAAGTCTTCACCCGAATATATTCTTTTTCTAAAATCATCAAGCTTGTCCTTTATAGACTTTTTCTTTTCAGATGATAATTTTGGTAAAATTACTAACTGAGATAATTCTAATTGAGTTGGTATCATTGGAATGTCTTGATTTTCAAGATTAGTCAAAAAATCTTTAACTTCATTCGGTGTAATTTTAACATTATTAATAATAATATTTTGTTTTTTTTGAGTGTATAATTGATCTGTAACAACAATTGAAAGTTCATCCTTCATATTATTAATACTTCTTTTAAAATATTCCTCTACTTTATTTAAAGATCCTAATTGAGATTCAAAGAATGTAATTCGTTTATTCACTTCTTGATTTACTTCATCTTCGCTAATTTCAATAGTACTATCAATTTTGGCATGATGAATAAGTAAATTCTGATACAACAATTCATCTAAAATATCACACTTAATATTATTAGTTTGGATTACACCTTGACTTAAAATCTGATTATATTGATTTTCAATATCAGAAGTTAAAAGTATCTCACTACCAATAACTGCTTCAATTTTGTCTATAGACTGTGAAACAGAAATATTACTGAACAAAACAAGTAAAAATAAAAATATTTGATTTTTCATTTAATAAATTTTTATATCGTTTGATAATTTTGCATTGCTAACAATATCTATTTGTAAATTTCTTATATAGGACATTTTTTTTTCATTTAGAATTAATGATCTTATCTTATTTTTTTCTACAGAAAATGGACTGATTGATCCTTTAAATTTAAAATCTTTAATAAACAATAAATATAAAAAATTATCATCCTCTACAATATCATATCTCCTTTTTGAATAAAAAATCTTTGTTTCAGAAATATTTGTTGGCAATTTTCTTTTAATAGATCCGAAATAGTTCCAAATAGAATCATTAACGTAGTACTCTGAAGCATACAACATACAATAACTAATCAAGTCATCAATTTCATCATTATCATTAGATTTAAAGTTTCTATAAAGCGATTTTAAATTTGGTGCATCTTTGTCAATAATTACTAAACGACCTTTAAAGATATCTTGATCTAATTTAAATTTTTCGATATTATCATTATAATAATCTAAAATTTCGACAGTTGAAACAGTAGTATCAAAATTTTGATTAATCAATTCCTTTTGATACTCAAATATTAAAAGTGAATTTTTGAATTTTTGAACAGCAGCATCAATATAATCATCTTCATCTATGTTAATAAGAGCTTGTTTAAGCATAACTTCCTCAGTTATCCATTCGTCAATATATTTTTGAATGTACAAAGCGGTATCTGAAAAATTAGCTGGCAATTCTAAAACAACATCACCATAATATAAATTTTTATCGAAAGCGGATGCAACAATATCATTATCTACCGAATTTTTACAAGAAGAAATTATTATTAAAAAAGTAAATATTAAATACCTCACTATTATTATTTAACTAGCGAGTATAAAAGGTCTTTATTTAAAGAATAATTATATTTATTTCTCAAATATTTAATCCAATTATTATCTAAATATTTTTGATAATCTGAAATCACCTTGCCTTTAACATCATTTAAAGTCATGGTGGCAGCAGGCAAGACGTTAAATACATTAACAATAATATAGGAACCATCATTATCATTAATATCTTTACTTATTCCTTTTTTCCATTCTACCTGATCAATATATTTATTTTCACCTCTTAAATATTTTTTTGATATAATTTCAAGATTTAAAGGGCTATCCTTATTAATTTTTTCAAGAATTTCTTTATTTTCTATACTACCTCTATTTAACTTAAAAAGTAAACTTTTAACTTTTTTGGCAGTATTAAGATTAATACATTTATAGATAGATGCTTCTAGTCTATCATCCCACATATAGTTATCAATATTTGATGAGAAAAATTTAATTAACCCTAAAGAATCATCAACTGCTTTTTTCCAAACATTCTTATTGGTAAGATCAAATAATAAAATCCCTTCCCTGTATTCATTAAGTAACGTTTTAAATTCAGGATATTTAGATTCTAATTGTGTTTCTTCATAGGTAAATAATGACTTGTCAAAAAAATCAAGATATAGCATATCAAAATTGTTATTACCTTTTTGATTCTTTAAAATATAATCTGTAAGTTCATTTTGATAAAAAATCATCCCTTCAATTTTAAATAATGGTTTATCTAATAATTCGGCACTTTTTCCATTCCATGTAGTTTTAGACACATCTTTAACAGCAACTTTTCTTAGAGAATTAAAATTTTCTTTATAAACCTTAACATTATATTGATCTTTTAATTTCTTAGACATAAAATCACTACTTAATTTATTTCTAGAGTCACGTTCAATACCAGTTTTAACTTTTAAATATAAATCATCATTTAATTCAATTGGAAAGTCTTCAATTAACATAACAATATGCCACCCAAAGTCAGTCCTAAATGGTTTAGAAAAATCACCAGGACTTGACAAATCAAACGCAATATTTTCAAATTCAGAAACCATTTTTCCAACTCCAAATGGTGGTAATACCCCTCCTTTTACAGCAGTTGAACGATCCTCTGAAAAACGCTCCGCAACTTCAGCAAAAGGGTCTCCGCTCTTTAAAAGTTCATAAGTCTTATTAATCTTATTCTCAGACTCATTTAGTTTTTCTTCACTAAAATTTTTACCGATTTTAAACATAATATGAGCAACCTTTCTTTCTCCTACAGCCTTACGTCTTTCATTAACTTTTATTAAATGATAACCATATTTAGTTTTAACAGGTTTTGAAACATCACCAACAGCTGTTTTGTAAGCAGCAGTTTCAAAATCATACACCATCATA
>Ga0257126_1002047_pt1 | contig 13638 bp, 10 predicted proteins | sample SI060_120mmetaG_FD_190151 | JGI IMG/M metagenome (GOLD analysis project Ga0257126, IMG submission 190151) | Marine microbial communities from Saanich Inlet, British Columbia, Canada - SI060_120m | ecosystem: Environmental > Aquatic > Marine > Inlet | place: Canada: British Columbia | collected... | reverse complement strand
CGTGAAGACGCTTTGTTATTCGCGCTTGAGTTGAGTGAGGAAGCGCTAATTTAAGCGATTGATAAAATATGAGTGAGCATCTAGAACAAACCAAAAGACGGCGTACCTTTGCCATTATTAGTCACCCGAATTCGAACTGATAAGACACCATGAGTCACCTTAAGACACAAACTTTAATTAAATCAAAAAGTTATGTCGTGTCTTGGGTTGTCATATTGACGACCAACGTCCCCATTTGTCATGCTGAGTCACGCAAAATAAGTACAAATTTAAGTACAAATTTTGCGATTCAATGAGCACTTAAATTTATTTGTACTTGTTCATTGGAATCAATGACTTGGAGTACAGAGCATGGCAATCACTGAATCATGGTTAAAAGCAAACCATAGTAAAAAACGAAACAAGGCGCTTGTGAAGGCAGATCGGGATGGCGTGTGTGTCCGTGTCTCCCCCAAAGGTAAAATCACTTATAGCCTTCGATATTATTACAATGGAAAACAAACCACTGCCGATATTGGAACCTATCCACTGTTGTCTCTGAAGGAGGCAAGAGCGGAAAATCAACGGCTTCGAAAGAAGTTCGAACAAGGTCACGATCCCAAAATTGTTTGCCAACTTGAAATGCAGGCGATAATCGCGGCTAAGTCATTGGAGGGTTTATTTGACCTTTGGTACGAAAGTTACTGCGTTAAAAACAAGAAAGGCCATTTTGAAATCAAGCGCAGCTTCGATATTCATGTATTTCCTAAAATTGGTAAACTTCCAGCAGATAAGATTACTCTGCACGCTTGGCTTGATATTCTCGAAAAGCTGGCAGAGACAACCCCTGCCATTTCTGAGCGCATTTTAATCAAATCGCTAAACAGCTCAATATGTATTCAGCCATCGATGTCGTAGAGGTCTCTAACGCCATGGCAGATGTGGCTGAACTACGCGCCTCGATCATGAAGGCTCTCGGCTATCGAGAAGAGGCTGAAGATGATCATTAAGGCCTCCGCTCGTTCTGGTGCTAGAAACCTAGCCAATCACCTTGCGTCAACCAAGGACAATGATCATGTGACCATCCACGAAGTACGTGGCTTGGTCGGTCAGTCTCTCCAAGCTGCTTTTCTTGAAATCGATGCGTCAAGCCATGCCACACGATGTGAAAAGCCTCTATTCTCCGTGAGTTTTAATCCGCCTATGGGTGCGGAGGTTACTCACGATCAATTCGAAAAAGCGTTCAATCAACTTGAACAAAAACTTGGGCTTGTGGATCAGCCCCGCATCGTTGTCTTTCACGAAAAAGAAGCTCGTCGTCATGCCCACGTGGTGTGGTCGCGTATCGACATCGATAAAAGCAAAGCCATTCACATGTCGCACTTTAAAACCAAATGCACGGATATTAGTCGTGGCCTTTATTTGGAGCATGGTTGGGAGCTACCAAAAGGCCTTGAGAGGAAACAAGACCGTGAGCCTTTTCAGGTGTCCGTTGCAGAATGGCAGGCAATGAAGCGCAAAGATATTGATCCAAGAGATATAAAACAGCTATCACAAGATGCGTGGCAAAGATCAGATAACCTTTCTAGCTTTAAATTGGCATTAGAAGAGCGAAACCTATTTTTGGCGCGGGGTGACAAGCGTGGTTTTGTGGTTTTAGACCATCAGCACAATGTTTACTCACTCTCTCGTGTTGGGGGGATAAAGACACAAGAGCTAAAGGCACGCCTTGGCGCACCTGATCAGCTCGACGGTATTGAGAAAGTATCAGGCTATATTCGCCAATCAATGACCAAAGAAGTATTGGGGCGCATTGATGCACTGAAGGCGAGGCATAAAACAGAGTCTCAGCCACTTGAAGATAAAAAGGCGCAGCTTGTCTTTCGCCAACGTGCTGAACGGCGTGAGTTGTCAGACGAACAGCGCGTAAAACGACACCTTTTGATTAAAAGTGGTCGTGACAAATTTCGGCGTGGTGTGCGAGGCATCTTTGATAGGGTCTCTGGTCGGCATAAAAGGCTAGCGCTGATTAATCGAAAAAAAGGCAAGTTATTAGAAGAGCGTCAAATCGCTAGTCGTGAAAAACTGATATTTCGGCAAAATCGAGAGCGATCTGAATTACAAAAGAGCGTTGTTACTCTAAGGCATCAACAGCGTCAGGAGAGAACGCTATTGGCTAAACGTGTACATGAGTATCGCCAAAGTGAAGTGCAGCGAGTTAAGCGCTCAACTGATCTTGATCAATGGACTAAGGCTCGTAATATTTCGAAAGACTTTGAAAAAGTTTCATCGGAGAAAGGTCGTTCAACCGATGCGCCTAAAAAGCCCTCAAGAGATAAACCAACTCGTCAAAGAACGAGACAGCGAGATTTGGAGTGAAGGCATTTTGAACGCTAGGCAGTAAAATTGTTTCTAAGCCACTCTTCCAGCCTTCGTGTAGCAATAACGTCATCGCGGTTATAGCCAAGAATATCGGATTTTAGCCGCTCTTTATTGGTGGGGTCTGGTTCACCAAGGAAGTTGTTAAATTGAACAACTGACCATTGCGAACCTGAGCTATCATCTTCCCATTGGAAGTTCACCAAGTCTTTATGCTTGCAAATATCCTTAAGCCCGTAGCCCTGTAAAGGCAGTACGAGGCTTTTAAATACAGGTTTTTGCATATCAAACAGAGGGCTATCGTCACCAAGAAGATATTGAACAGTATCGTTTTCTTCCATTCCATAGCGTTTGGCGTAGCTGCGAATGGTAGAGCGTTCATGCTGGGAGTAATGAGCAATTATCAAGGTGGGGTACTGTTCATGGTATCTTTCAATTTGAGCGAGAAAGCCCAACCAGCCTTTTTGGTCTTCGCTTTCATCATCCGTCCATACGTACTCAAAATTGGCATTTTGATATTCAGGCACTAGAAACCCCCACAGATAAACGTGCTTATCACCTGAGCCTGTAAGTGGGTTGTCTTCAATATCGAAATGAACCCAGTGACCTTCGGGCAAGGTAACCGTGGCGGTTTGGTGAATTTCACCCGTCAGGTATGACTTCGCCTGTAAGACTGCACGATTCTTTTTTTCGAAGCCCTTTAGGTAAGGGATATCAGGAATAGTGGCAGGATCAGCATTGGCTAGTTGAGATATTGTTTCTATACCAGCACCTTCCAAGCCAATGGCTGCACGCCCTTGTATACCATAGAGAAGAGAAAGCTCCTCTTTCTCTTCGAAGGCGGGTTTGCAATGGGAGTAGTAAGGGCAGGCGCGACATTTACTATGGCTATAACGAACCAGTGGTTCAATATCACTTGCAAGAAGCTCTCGCATTTCTGTAACAAATTGGTTGGTGATAGTATTCGCTTCGTCGTTGATCTCACCTGTACTGCCATCGCCAAGAAAGGTGATGGCGGGTAGATCAGTCCCTAGAATGCGCCGATAGAGGCCAAGTTGCGTCTGAATCTCTTTCTTGTCATCGGTGAGCGATAGTTTGGCATCGGCGGGCTGATATGCGCCGCTCTCATGGCGTATCAGAAAATCAGGGTATCCCACAAAGCCATTTTCACTATCTATGAGCTGCGCTTGATAGATAACATCAACGCCTTCATCCATTAGCTGTTGAGTGTGTTCTGGTGAAGTCGCAGTATGCACTTCTAGCTCTTGGCCAAGCCTGTCGAATACGGCTTTCTCGTGGGCTAAGCCAAGTTCAATAACCAGTTGTTCGAATTCGTCTTCACTAGGCTCACCTTCAAAGTCGCCACGATTATCCAGCCACACTCTTCGAGCACATGAGACCCACGATACGGCATCGCTGGGCTTAATGATGGCGGTTGCAGGTGTGGCAGGCATTCTATGATCCTAAGTCTTGATTTTCCTCTTTAACAATCTAATCAAGAAAACTGGTTTGTAAAAGGTCTTTGTCGTTGTTGATTACTCAATATTCCTCTATTCTCTCAATATCGTTTCGGTAGGTAAAGCTATGACTGATGAAATTTTGACCTTGAAAGAGGTTGCCGAGTACCTGAAACTAGCTGAGAAGACGGCATATCGCTTGGCAGCAGAAGGTAAGCTGCCAGGATTTAAAGTGGGCGGCAGTTGGCGGTTTAAGCGACAAGATATCGAAAGCTGGATAATTCAAAAGAAAAGTGAAGCTGGTAAAAAATGAGTAAAAAGGATGTGACATATCCAATAATTGACCTATTTGCAGGCCCTGGTGGTTTAGGCGAAGGGTTCTCTGAATTATATAATTCAAATGATACTAGGGTATTTCAATCTGTCGCATCTATAGAGCGAGATGAATTTGCATACCAGACCTTACTTTTGAGACATTTTTACAAGTCTTTTCCAAGGGGTAAAGCCCCAGATGACTACTATGCATACCTTGAAAACAAAATAGATAAAGCAGAGTTGATTGAAGGAAATAGTCAACATTGGGAACATGCTAAAAATACTGCTTTGAAAATATCTTTAGGAGACGAGACCCACGACGAAGTTAAAAAAATAATTAATGACAGGCTTAAATCATGTAGGAAATGGGCTCTCATAGGTGGGCCACCATGCCAAGCATATTCTTTAGTAGGCCGCTCCAGAATGATGGGTAATCCAGAGTTTGAGGATGATGAAAGGCATTTTTTATACAAAGAGTATCTGAAGATAATTATTGACCATCGCCCACCAGTATTTGTAATGGAGAATGTAAAAGGGCTTCTGTCAGCAAAAGTTAACGGGGAACCTGTTGTAGACAAAATCGTACAAGACCTTCGAAGTCCTATCAAAGCATTAGAAAAGGACAAAAATTGGCTGAAATACAAACTTTATTCACTATCCCAGACTGGTGAAGTTGTTGAAGAAATTGAACCTAAATCATTTATAGTAAAAGCGGAGGAATATGGTGTTCCTCAAGCTAGGCATCGAATGTTTGTTTTAGGAGTACGTGCGGACATCGACGTTGTGCCTCGAACGCTTGAAAAGTCAAAAGCACCGTGTGTTGAACAGATTATCAGTAGCATGCCAAAAATACGAAGCAGCATTTCCAGACGTAAGGATTGCTACGGTGAGTGGAAAAAGGCTGTGGTATCAGTAAAAGCTACTTCATGGATACCTTCAAGAAAGAAAGAAGATCTAAGCGTCAAACAGAAGATTAACAGCGCATTAAAAGCGATAAAATCGACACCAATGGATGTCTCGTCAACATTATATAAGCCTCCCCGAGTAATGAACTCTTGGTACTTTGATGAAAGATTGAAAGTGGCTACGTGCCACGAAGCTAGATCTCATATGGTAAGTGATTTGCATCGTTACCTTTATGCTGCAGCACATGCTAGTGCGTTAGATATTTCGCCTAAGTTAAAAGACTTTCCCGAAGATTTACTTCCAGCTCATAAAAATGTAAAGGACGGTTGTGAAGGGAAAATGTTTTCGGATCGTTTTAGAGTTCAAGTTAAGTCGCGAGTTAGTAAGACTATAACTTCTCATATATCTAAGGATGGTCATTATTTCATTCACTATGATCCGACACAATGCCGCAGTTTAACCGTTAGAGAAGCGGCAAGACTACAGACATTTCCGGATAACTATCATTTCGAAGGTCCCAGAACAGCACAGTATCATCAGGTAGGAAATGCTGTTCCTCCTTATCTTGCAGTTCAAATAGCTGAAATTGTTCAAGACGTCTTAGAGCAAATGCCAGGTGAACGATGATTGATATTTTACATCATGATGAAACTATTGTTTTTGTAAGTGCATATTTTCGGTATTGGAAATGCAAATTGAAAGGGCTACAAAAACAGGTTTTTGATCAATCTATACGAAATTTACGGGAGTGTGGTTAATGGCAAGAGATTTTACTTTACCGCCTAGTGCCTCGTCATTGTCTGAATCTATGAGAGATCTTGGTTATTCATTAGCTACGGCAATAGCTGACATTATCGACAATAGTATTACAGCAAAGGCAACAGACATTGATGTTTTCTGCGATTTAACTGGAGAAAGCCCCTCTCTAGTTATCTTAGATAATGGTCAGGGAATGACAGAGGAAGAGCTTCTTCTTGCTATGAAACATGGTTCGGCTAATCCGAAGCAAACTAGGGAACCAAATGATTTAGGTCGGTTTGGTTTGGGCTTGAAAACGGCATCTTTTTCCCAATGCAGGAATTTAACGGTAGTAAGCTCTATAAATTCAAAGGTGTGCGGAGCTGAGTGGGATCTGGATTATGTTAGTAAGAAAGATGAATGGTGTTTATCGATTCTAGATGACAATGATATTCAAAAAACTCCTTACTTGGATCGAATATGTGAGACAGGTACGATCGTTGTTTGGAAAAAATTGGACAGGCTGTTTGAGGATCAGTACGGAAGTAAAAGAGATGAAGTAGTAAATGAAAAATTGGATTTAGTAGATCGTCATTTGTCTCTTGTTTTTCACAGGTTTTTGGCGGGTGAAATAAAAAATTATTCAAAGTTATCCATTCGTATAAATGGCCATAAAGTTAAGCCATTTGACCCATTTTGTAAAAAGAATAAGGCAACACAATTACTACCAGAAGAAATTGTTCGTGTTGATGGTGAAGAGATAAATATACAGCCATATATTCTACCTCACCACAGTAAACTCAGCGCGGAAGAATATAATTTTTATGAGGATCGCAGTAGCTTCATTTCAAATCAAGGCGCGTACATTTATCGTAATGGAAGGTTGATGGCTTGGGGCGATTGGTTCAGGTTGGTGCCGAAAGGCGAAGCCACAAAACTCGCGAGGGTTCAAATTGATTTTCCGAATGCCCTTGATGAAAGTTGGACAATTGATATTAAAAAATCTCGTGCTAGGCCCCCTCATGAAGTCAAAGAAAGACTTAGACAAATCATTTCAAAGGTTACAGGTACTAGTACTAGGATTCATCGTGGCAGAGGGCAAAAGCTTTTTCAAAAAGCTGCAGAGCCCCTTTGGGAACGTTACGCAGATAAAGATAAAGTGCGTTTTGAACTAAATTTATCCCACCCATTAATACTGAATTTACAAAGCGGCTTGTTGCCTAGTCAGGCCGGAATTTTAATGTCATATCTTGAAGCCGTATCCACTTCAATACCAGTTGAAATGATCTATTCAGATTATTCTTCATCGCCAAGAAGAGTTGATCAATATACGATAAGTGAAGATCTTGTTATACAGAAATTAGACACTTTAAAATGCTCACTTTTTGGCTCTTCTTGTATGGATGTTAATCTGTTTATGGATGTTATTTCATCGATGCGTATGTTTGATGCGCATAAAGAAATCGTGGAAAGTTACTTAGAAGGGAAAAATTATGGTGAGTGATAAGGATACTTTAGAAGCTAGAAAAAACTTTATAGTGGGGTTGATTAATTTCTCTAAAGTTCGTTGGCCCAAACACGTTCCCACCAGAGATGAAGTGAATAGTTTGGCTATTGATCTAGCGAAAGGAACAGAGTTAGAAGCTATTGCTGAGATTTTGGCCGAAGAAGCTTACTATGAAATTGATTCTAGAATGGGATTAGGGGTATCACTGGTAGATCCTGAAGCCGCTCACGATAAGGAGTGGGTATATCAGCGCAAGGACATAGGGTGGTTTTATTCAGATTCATATGAGAACCATCTAAAGAATGAAAAATGGTCACCAACCGTGGTGCAGTCTTTGAGCGATGTTGGGACAAAAATTCTTGGGCATCTTCAAGACCCTAAATCCTCAGGGGTATGGGATAGGAGGGGTCTGGTAATCGGCCATGTTCAATCAGGAAAGACGGCAAATTATTTAGGGCTGGTCGCCAAAGCAGCTGATGCTGGATACAAGTTTATTATCGTTATTGCGGGCCTGCATAATAACCTTAGAAAGCAAACACAAGAGAGAGTTGATGAAGGGTTTGTAGGTAGAACAAGAGAAGAAGATAAGTGGAAAATTGTGGGTGTCGGTTACGATGATTACCCTCATCCTGCGACACTGACGAATATATATGCCGACTTTAATAAAAGAATCGCTGATCATAGCGGTTGGAGCATAAACGATTTCAGTAAACCAGTGATTCTCGTTATTAAAAAAAATGTATCAACACTTAAATCACTTCACCGTTGGTTGGATGAATTACATTCCAAGGGACACGGAAAAATTAAAGACGTACCAATGTTAATGATTGATGATGAAGCGGATCATGCTTCTATCAATACCAAAAAAGAAGACAATGATCCAACACAGACTAATCGTCGAATAAGAGAAATATTAAGCTTGTTTGATAAATCTTGTTATGTGGGATACACCGCGACGCCGTTTGCCAATATCTTTATAAACCCTGACGCTTATGGTGATGAGCAACTACGTGAAGAACTGTTTCCTAGAGATTTTATATATTGCCTCGATGCACCGACAACATATTTCGGGCCAGATAGAGTGTTTCTCGATGAGCAAACCTCAGATCAAATATTAGAAACCATAGATGATGCAGAGAATTACATTCCGCTTGGTCACAAAATAGATTATGAAATTCAAGATCTTCCTCCTTCACTATATAAAGCTATCCGTCAATTTGTTGTAGTTAAAGCTATTAGGATACTTCGTGGACATGATGCTAAACATAGCTCTATGCTGGTAAATGTATCTTCCTTTGTAGACATACAGAACGAGATACGAACGCATATAAACGTGTACCTTAAATTTCTGAAAGAGGCGATTAAGGCAAATTATTCAATGCCGGATTCTGTTTCGCAAAAAAATAATTACATGGAGCAGATAAAAAGTGTTTTGGATTCAGATTTTAGTGAATCAGGTGTTACTTGGGATTGCCTTAAGCCTGTCCTATTTGAATCTGTGGATTCAATAAGAACGTTTGTAGTTAATAGTAAGTCAGATGAACCTTTAGATTATAAAATGTACGAGAGAGAGGGGCGAAGTTTGACTGCTATCGCCGTCGGAGGGCAAAGTCTTTCACGAGGATTAACAATAGAGGGATTGTGCATTAGCTACATGTATAAAAACACTAGAATGTATGACACATTGATGCAAATGGGCCGTTGGTTTGGGTATCGTTCAGGGTTTGATGATTTATGCAGAGTTCATTTGTCTAGAGACTCAATAGATTGGTATTCACATATAGCTGAGTCCTCTGATGATTTAAGAGAGCAGATTAAGCAAATGAGACGAGACGGCCTAAGCCCTAAAAAGTTTGGTCTGTATGTTCGAGATCATCCTGATCGTTTGTTGGTGACGGCTACAAATAAAATGAGAGCTGGAGAAAAGCGTACTTTTAAACATAATTTCAGTGGGCGGTTGGTGGAAAGTTATGTCCTGTCGGCTGATGAAGACATTACCAATGCTAATAGAGCAGTGGTAAGAGAATATTGGAATACAGGGTTTGGAAAGGGAAAAGGGAAAATTGAAAATACTGAAAAAGGATGGATTATTCGAGATGCAGAATTAACCCAGATAGCTGAATTCTTAAATTCTTTTCGCGTACATGAAAGCTTCCTTGAGAGAAGGTCTGCGGTTGTAACCTACATAAAGTCAATTTTGGAGTTATTCTCAACGGCAGATGTATTATTTATATCAGTCAATAAAAGCACAGAGAGAGCGGAATGGGCTCTTGGATCTCAACTTAGAAAAAGTGCAGAAATTAAAGAAGGTGGGTACTGGAGATTAACAAAAGACCGTGTGGCGAGTAGGGGAGACGAAAAAATTGGTTTGGACGAACCTCAAAAAAAACAAGCTGAAGAAATAGCTGCTGAAAGCGGCAAAAATCCTTCGGATTTTCATTATAGAAGCATCAGAAAGAAACCACTTTTAATGATACATGCGCTAGATTTAGGAGATGAAGAGATTCGACAAGAAGGAGTTCCAGCCTTCGGCATTAGCTTTCCTCCTGGGGATTACTCCGAAGGCGTCAGCGTTGTGGCTAATACTGTATGGGTGAACCAGTTGCACGGTGGAATATTTGATGCTCCTGAGGATGAAGACGATGATGAGTAAGCCAAGACCTTGGGATGATATCAAATCTCCATTAAAGGATTTGAGCGTAAGACAAATCAAGGGTAGTAAGTACCTCCCCCTTTACTGGGGAAAGGATACACAAGGACGTTGCGTTTTTATATTTGAAGTAAATGAAGATGGGGTCGATATATTTCACAAAAATTCGACATCAGTTCATGGCATAAAAATTGATTTTAGAGTTTTGGATACGACCGGTAACCAAGGCCTCATTCTTGTACTTGAGAAGCATGTCGATCAGGATCTATTTTATAGTCTTTGTGAAACTCTCATTAATGTTTTATTTGAAGTTACCGATCCACTAGTAGGCTTATCAGTTGTATTATCTCAAATTAAACGCTGGAAAGCTTTTATGGCCGGTAAAAAAGCAAGGTTACTAAGTGCTGATGAAGTAAGAGGTCTTTTCAGTGAGCTTAAATTTTTTCAACAAATGCTGAGAGAAATGAGCACTGAGTTGGATGCACTTGAAGCGTGGCAAGGGCCAGAAACATCACACCAAGATTATATCTTTGCTGACACAGCTGTAGAGGTGAAATCTTTGTCTGGTCGTGAGCGTAATTCGATTAAGATATCATCGGAAGACCAGCTCGAAAGCTTAAATCAAAACTTGTTCCTTAAAGTATTCAGGTTAATTGATATGCCTGAATCAAATGCGGCAATTTCCTTAAATGAACTTGTGCAAGAAATCGAGAAATCTCTGACTGAAGCTGATGCTATAGAGATGTTCGATCACAAGCTAGCGAAGGTAGGTTATGTACAGGTGTTTGCTTACGATAAGCCTAAATTTGTTGTTGCGGAAGAACAGACCTATCGCGTAGAGGCGGAATTTCCAAAAATTGTCAGATCCGAATTGAATTTAGGGCTGACTAGGGTAGGGTATGAAATCAAATTAGAAAGCGTTAATGATTATATATGCGCGGACAAGGATGTATGGGAGAGCTAGCATGGAGCAGACGATTCAAGATTTTTTTCATGATTTTAAGCAGAACTTACTAGCCGGCGCTGAAGCTAGCAGTAGTTTCCAGTTATCCGAATTTATTGAAACCATCGCCAATGAGTTGATGGATACAGGTTTTTTGGAGGGATTTGAGCTTTGTCATTATCGAGCACAAAGAGGAATGCGCGTCGATGGCTATTGGTTTAATGATGAGGGTGCCATCGATCTGTTCATTGCTGACTTTGATTGCAGAGATGATTTAGCCTCTTTAACTAAAACTGACGTGGATAATTCCTTCAAGCGTGTCGCTAAGTTTTTTGAAGCAAGTAAAAAAAGGGAGTTTTATAAAGATCTTGAAGAGACTGCACCTGAATATGGGCTGTCTAGACAAATTTATGATCGTGGAGGGTCGATAAGGAAGGTTAATTTCTTTTTACTTTCAGAGAGGGCTTTAAGTGGAAGAATTAGCGCTTTAGAGGAAGCTGACGTCGCTGGTATACCAGCTTCTTATCACATCTGGGATATCACTAGGTTGCAGCGTCAAAGTAATTCCAGAGGTCATAAGGAAATTCTTGATATAAATTTTCCAGAAACTTACGGTACAGGTATTTCTTGTCTTCCTGCGCACTTGGGGCCTGATACTTACCAGTCGTATTTGATTGTGATCCCAGCAGTTATTCTGTCTTCCATGTATGAAAAATATGGAGCTAGATTGTTGGAGCAGAATGTCCGATGTTTTTTGCAGGCAAGAGGTAATGTCAATAAAGGTATTAGAAACACTATTATGACCGAGCCACAAATGTTTTTTGCCTACAATAATGGTATAACTGCGACAGCCCAAGAAGTGGAAGTTAGTACAGGAGACAATGGACTGGAAATTGTGCGGATAAAAGATCTTCAGATTGTAAATGGAGGACAAACAACTGCCTCATTATTTCATACAAAACGTAAAGACAAAGTTTCACTAGAAGGCATATTTGTTCAAATGAAGCTGTCAGTTGTTGATAGCGAACAAAGTGAGGTGATTGTTCCTAAAATTTCTGAGTACGCAAACACTCAAAACAGAGTTAATGCGGCAGACTTCTTCTCAAACCACCCATTTCATATTCGAATGGAAGATTTTTCAAGACGAATATGGGCGCCAGCTAAACAAGGAGCACAAAGAGAAACTAAGTGGTTTTATGAGCGTGCTCGTGGTCAATACGCTGATGCGCAGAGCAAGTTTACGCCAGGGGAGAAGAAAAAGTTCCAAGCTGAGAGCCCTAAGCCACAGATGTTTGCTAAGACAGATCTCGCTAAGTTTGAAAACGTATGGGATGAAAACCCTAGGTTCGTTAACTTAGGCGCCCAAAAGAACTTTGCTCAATATGCAAAGCGAGTAGGAAGTGAATGGGAAAAGTCATCTAAAGCTTTCAATGAATTCTATTACAAGAGAGCTATTGCTCGTGCAATTCTATTCAGAAAAACAGAAAAGTTGGTATCAGCTCAGCCATGGTACAACGGCGGATATCGCGCAAATGTTGTGGCGTATACGTTAGCTCTTTTAGGGCACTATGCATCCAAACTAGGTAAGTCTATAGATTTTATGAGTATATGGAGTGCCCAGTCCATATCTACTGATCTTAACCGTGCTTTAGAGGTTACGTCCGAGTTAGTTCATGATGATATTACTCAGCCTCAGCAAGGGATTTCAAACGTCACAGAGTGGTGTAAAAAAGAAGGGTGTTGGCTTAGATTAAAAGAGAAATCTGAACAACTCGAAGATATTCTTTCGCAGAGTTTTAAAGATAGTCTGGTATCCAAGGAAGCTATTCAGAATGAGAAAAAGCAAGCTCGAAAAGTGCAAAAAATGGACGACGGAATTGAGGCGCAGAAAAAAGTCTTGGAAATTCCTGCTATTAAATGGAAGGACTTATTGCAGCAATGTCGCTCTAAGGGGCTTTTATCTCAAAAAGAGACTGGGATTATAAATATAGCTATACAGTTACCTAATAAAATCCCGACTGAAAAACAAAGCCTGGTTCTAGTCGATTTGCTTGAAAGGGCTAATAGAGAAGGCATAGCTGTTTGATTACAAGCGGTCAAGGGGAAGGAGCCCTTGATACCAGTTCATTCTGAATGTTTTGCATGGAAGCAATAGCGTTTCGCTTGTGGTTGTTGTCACCTGATGCGATTGCATTGAAGGTCTGTTTCAAGAGGCTATGAAGCTCTTCATTTGTTTTTCCTGCTAATTCAAATCTTGTTATTAATCTCATTGTTATCTCCTCTAGTCGGAGACCGTGACCATCACGATCTTTGATAAGACCGCTTGGTGTACATCGAGAAAAAATCGCACCTTTGGTTGGAACGATAGAGGAAAAGCGACGCTCGTCGCTTGGCGATAAAGTCTTTGTCGTATGTGCTTGAATAAGGTTGTTTGAAGGCCTTGTTGGTTTCTTGTGTCTATGGCGGGGATTACTTGAAGTAAAATTTTATTGAAGTAGGCAGACTTATAATGTATAGCGTGGCGCTTATTCGTTAGAATAGTGCGCTTTTCAGCCCCGAAGGGGGTAACTTTATAAACAAGTACAAATTTAAGTACAAATTAGGATTTTGAAGGTATGAGTGATAGCAATTTAGTCAATGAAATCAACAAGAGACGCACGTTTGCTATCATCTCCCACCCAGATGCTGGAAAAACCACCATTACTGAAAAGTTATTGTTATATGGTGGTGCTATTCAGCTAGCGGGAACAGTGAAAGGGCGTAA
>Ga0257126_1002041_pt1 | contig 13662 bp, 31 predicted proteins | sample SI060_120mmetaG_FD_190151 | JGI IMG/M metagenome (GOLD analysis project Ga0257126, IMG submission 190151) | Marine microbial communities from Saanich Inlet, British Columbia, Canada - SI060_120m | ecosystem: Environmental > Aquatic > Marine > Inlet | place: Canada: British Columbia | collected... | reverse complement strand
GGGGGGGGTCTTTGCCGATTTACGCACAGCCACGCGCCACGCGCCAAGCTGAATGAGTTATAATACCCATTATGTTAAATAACTTGTGCAGTCATATCAATGACTTAGCGTTTTATAAGTCCAGTTTGACAGATTTGCATGGCGAAATGGTGTCATTATATCCCCAACAATTGACACAGATAGAGCCTTATGGCACGCGCGCACGCGCCTGTGCTGCGCCGTATCCGCGCCGCGTCGCTTTGTGGGCAATATAAAATGCACTCACTGTAAATTAGTTGTTGAACTATAGGACTGCACATCCTATAACCCTCCTATACCAACCAACCAAAGGAACCAAACACATGGCAATGATCTTCAAAAAGCAAAGCACCATCACCGCCATAAAACGCCTCAATAATTCACGCTATGGCAACCCGCAATTCCTTCTCACGTTCGCCAACGGCCTCAGCGGTAAGACCAAAGCCAACAGCGGCGAGGCTTACGCCATCAGCGATCGCATGATTGGCCAGAGCATCGCCTTTGATTATTACCTGACAGACTCAGGCCGCGAATATATCCAAAACATCCAAGCGTCATAAAGGAACCAAAACCATGAGCGATTACAGAGGCCACCACATCGGAACGTGGCGAGAAGGATCATTGCGGAATTTCGACACTGTGCTGGTGATTGTAAGCCACGACCAAAAACATGATGCGTACTTAATCCCAAAGGGCGAATATGACGAATTCCTGTTTTGGGCAGAGGGCATATGGGATGATGCAGACATGCGAGTAGTAAAACTGGAAGACGCACAATGACAATCAAAGAAGCACTTAGAAACTACCTGAAAGATTTAGAACACAACGGGCTGCACTGGGGTCGTGAAAACCTCAATTATATGACCCGCGGCACGCCAGAGTTTTCGAGTGACTATGAGATGCACTCTTACATTAATGCAATTGGAAGCCTGATAACAGAGGAAGACGCACAATGATACGCCAAGCAATCAAACAACTCACCATCGGCTCCCTAATGGGTGCCGCCATATCCGCCGCACTATTCATTCCAGTCATATTTTAAAGGAGAAGACAAAATGGAAGCCAAGGAACAATACATGCGCGAAGTTTTCGCGAAGATGCAGCACGCCAAAAAAGGCATGGAAGGCCTGACCCCCGACCAACTCAAGGCGATTGAGCAAGCAATCACCGCCCTGACAGAGGCCCTTGATTATTGTACAGAAGTCTTCGACCTGCGCCTATCAGATGTAGACAAGTTACAGTGCGCCCTGCACAAGCTCCGTCACAATTTCGAGACAGAACCAACCTCATATCAGGAAGAGTTATTCGCAGAGTACGGTATCGGGGAAGACGCGGAATGACACAGGAGCAAACCCTAAGCGCGTATCGCGCAGTACACGCCGCGCTTGATACAGAGTGCATGGACCGCAATGCCGTTATATTGTCCGAGCTACTCAACGAGCTTTCCAGAAACTACAGAGAAGCCACAGGCAAGAAGATAGGAGAAGGCCTAGGCTGGGCCTAGTGCAACGGCCCGTCGTGCAGTGTGTCGTGGCCCATAATCAGCGCCAGCACACTGCACAGGGCCACCGCCGCCTCCTGTTCGCTATACTCAAACGGGAGCGAAGAGAGGCACAGCAGCACCGCGTCCACGATTGTTTCCGTGCGGTCTTCGTCCACATCTGTTTCATCAATTACAATTTGCATAAAAAACACCCGCGTATCTGTTACGGATACGCGGGCCAGTTGGGAGGATAGGCATATCCTTGAGCAGTAACAGATTCAGACTACATCAGGATCAAGCTCTCCCGCAAGTGCCATGTACGCAGCACCGTCAACGTATCCATCTCTCGTTCCTCCGTTGACGATACGCGCGATCTTGAGCCACGCCATGCAAAGGGCCACCTGCTGACTGCTGATAGGCGTCTCTAAGACAACACCCCAACCCGCAGCGATCCTTGCAAAATTATCTTCCGCAGAACCGTATGCAACAGCCCTCGCGCCCCCGTCGTCAATCAACCTTGACGCCTCTTCCAGTATCTCTGTTCTCTTGTTCAAAACGGTATCTCCCCTTCTAGTGAACCTTTGTTGTTCACAGCAACTATGTCTGACTCTGGGAAGCGATCACGGACTTCCTCCATCATAATGCCTAGAGCGTGGTCAGTATAGAAACTCAGAGCAACTGCCACCTCGCGCATTGTGTAGAGCTTCACGTCTGGCATCTCCTTCTTGACCTCCTGCCACGATCTCCCCTCCTTCATGATCCCGAAAACCTGATCGTTCAGCTCTACCTGCCACACGTCCTTGGAAGCTCTCTGAGCGCCCTTCTGTGTCGCCTCAGCATCCATCGCCTGCAATCCCCTCATGCAGACGCCCACACGCGCAGCCACGAGGTCTGGCTTCTCAGCATCAATTGCCTCCAGCAGCTTCGCCACAGCCGATCCATACTTGGCAGCCATCTCTGGCGACACAAGCTCTGGCAGGACGTCGATGCCCCACTTGCGATCAATATCATCCGCCATCCGAGACAGGGGCGCAGTCGCAAGGTCGCAGGCTATGGCCTCCTTGCTTTGCTTACCCGAAATAATCCGATCCGACTTCTTCTGCCTGATCTGTGGCCGTGGCGCTGTCTTGCCACGACGCTTCGGCTTTCCCTTCGTCACTCCACCAATCTGCATATCTTCCTCCACAGTTATTTCACCACAGTTTCATCTGGTCCACAGTTACCACCACAGTTGTATATATATATACAACTACTGTGGTGGAACTAATCGTGGCCTCCTTCACCACAGTTCCACAGTTGCTCCACAGTTCAAAAAAGCAACTGTGGAACTGTGGAGTGCACTCAAGTCTCATCCCAATTGACCCACTCACCGACCACCACGCACGGCACATCTCTTCCGCTTCTTCCGTCTCGTATGTCTGCCAATTTGAGGCTGCCAGTGCTGATCCACTTCTTGGAGATTGCCTTCGCTCTGGCTTTATCGCCCGGCTTATCCGTGTCCAGATTTAGTTGCTCTGCCACGGCCTTGCCGATCCAGTTTTTGGCCCTGACGTCTGCTCGGTATGCCTCGCCATTGTCTTCGGCCTTTCCGACAATACGCTGCACCTTGTACAGGTCTTTTGTGGTTACGCCGTCGAACAGGTCAGGCAGCTTAAACTCCGTGGCTACGCCAATGTGTTCTCCGTTTGCGATTTCTACTGAGACCATCTGGCGGTAGTTCGCCTTGTCGGATGGCGGCGCAAGATTTGCTTTGCCATCGTCTATGCGCATGATGCCTTTGGCTTGGCTTTCGTCCACGCCCAGCGCCATTGCGTCCTCTGGCGTGATCCTGTTTATGACGCGCGCTGCTCTGGCCGCACCGATTAGTGATCCAGCGCCACGGATGCTGTCCACCGTGGCATCTTCGCCGTTTGCCTTTCGGATGTGGTGGACCAGCATGATCGACGTGTTGGTGTCTCTTGCCAGTTTGCGCAGCATGGCCACAACTGCTTGGATGCTGCCGTTGTTATTCTCGTTCACGAGGTGCGCTGAGACGAACGGATCGAGGATTACGACGCCGATGTTGTTCTCCTTGATCTTCTTGGTCATGTGATCAAGCAGTGCGTCGTTTGTGATTAGCCCGTCACGGCCCTCTGCTGCCAGCGTGATCGACATTGTGTCCTCACCATCCACGAACAGCCTGCCCTTGATGTCTGCCATGGTCAGGTTGTAGTGCTTCATGGCGGCCAAGGTGCGCATCTGCATTTCAGAGATTGGGTCTTCTAGGTTGATCACCCACACGTTTTCTTGGCTCTTCACAGCCGTACCGAGCAGCGGCTTGCCTGTCGCGATTGCTATGGCCTCCACGGTGATTGCGGATGTCTTGCCGATGCCGCCTGCCGAGGCTGTGACGCTGATGTACTTTTTGATGTAGTCGTATCCATATATCCACTCGCGGCGCGGCAGTATTGATGCGTCCCAAGCGTTGTATGGCGTCGGCCACTCGCTTTCTAGCTGCTCTGGCTGCTCTGGCTGCTCTGGCTGCTCTGGCTCCGTGGCGATGTTTAGCGCGGCGTTCTGCGTCTGCATACGCTCTGCCATTGGATCAGGCTCTGGCGTCCAGCCCTTGTCCCTCGCCCCGTCGATGGCCTGCTGCACTTCACGGCGCGTGTCGTCCACGGTGTACGGAGGCTGCGTGAACCTGTCCGTCATGGCGTGTATTTCGCTGTCAGATAGACCCTTTGAGACGTATGAGGCGACGAGGCGCACGACGTTGTGGTGCCAATCATCGCCCTGCATGATGCTCTGCTCGGCCATCGCGCGATCCATGGCCTGCTTGCCGAGGTCGATGTTAAAGGGGCTGTCACTTGTGGATGTCGTTACCTGTTTAACGGGCGGGAAGGCACGCATCATGCGCTCGAACGGCACTGGATCACGATCCGTACTGAACTCCGTGCGCATCGTGACGATCTCTGGCGTGTAGCCCTTGGCCTGCTTCTTTTCGTTTGGCCATGAGACTGTGCCGGCCACGCGCATGATCCTGCTTGGATTGATGACAACCTCGTCCGTTTTCAGGCTGTTTGCGATTGACTGCTGCGTCTGCCGCCACGCGTCGAGGTTCAGGCATGGCTCTTCGAGCCGCCAGTAGCAGTGGCCACGTGTAAATGGCACTGTGCCTGTCTTGACCGTTAGTGTGTATTGAGGGCCAGCGAATGACAGAATGTTCTTCATTGCGCCGTCAGTGTCGGCATCTGCGAAGCAGTAAAGCGCTGCGAGGATGTCTGCGTCGGTGGCACCGCGCCCAGCGTCTATGCTTGCCTTGCCGTCCACTGGATTGACGCACATGTACACGTTTCGGCCTGAGTTGTTCATGATCTGGGCATGCTCTGCCGCTTCGTCGATCCATTCGAGCGAGAAGCGTGCGACGTTTGCTTGGCCATGCTCTGCCAGCGACCTGACTTCGATCATTGGATTACCGTCGAGGTCTGACCAGCCGTCCGTGATTTCCTGCATAAACTGCGTGATGACGCTTGGCTCTGCGGTCAATTTGTCAGCCATCATTTCGTCTCTCCCTTTGGATATTCTTGGATGCTGTAGCGCAGGGAGTTGAGTGCTGCCTTCCTGAACGGCCTGCTACCCACGACCATTATGTACCGATGCTTCCGCGATCTCGGCTTCAGGTAGAAGTCGTCACCGTATTTTTCTCGCATCAGCGCAGCTCTATTCTTCTGCCCCCTGAACTCATCTGCGACAGTCTGGCCGTGCAGGTGTTCTTTGCCACGCAGCTTCCAGTCTGTTCTCTTTGCTGACAGCCCTGTGTATAGGAAATTAGCTGCTTGGTAGACCGTGCCGTTGTGTCCATGCTCTGTGTCCGCAAAGCTGACTATTATCTTGTCACCACCCATGTCTCGGATACTTGATGACACTAGCCAAGAGGCGTCATTGCGCTCATTTGACTTCAGGCAAAGACGGTTCAGCTCAATCACATTTGGAGCCATGTCTGGCCCCGCTACGCCAACTCTAAGCGTTGCGCTGGGAGGAGTTCCATATGTCACCACACCCTCCAGAGTGTCGTTTATGGCCAGACCATAGGAGTGAGTTATGCTTGGAAATCTTCCCGCATAGTGAATGCCTAGCAGGAACGGCTTGAGGTCGTTTCTTGTGACTGCTGAGAGCGATCTAGTTCTATCTCCCATCATTCCGACACCTTCCGTGTGTGTACGACATTCAATGACTTGATGTAGGTATCAACATCATCCTTGCGCCAGCGTGTTGCGCCGCCAATCTTTACGGGCTGTGGAAAGCCCTCAACCTGATCGCACCAGCGCCAGATTGTATTGCGCGAGACAGACATCACTGCCGCGACTTCTGCGTCTGATAATAGCATTATACTTACTCCTTATGCCTAGTGGCAGCATAGGGCCACATGGGGCCGCATGTCTAGCCCTATAAGCGCGCATTTATTAATGGCAGGAAAGAAAAAGCCCCACCATCTCTGGCAGGGCTTCCTCAACTTGAAATAAATCCGCTTTAGAACTCAGCGTCGTCCAGTGTGGTAGCGGCTGGCGCTGGCGCGGCTGGTGCGGGAGCTGGTGTCGGCTCCAGAGCAATCCCAGCCTCGACGCCCTCCTTCAGCGCGTCAGGTCGGTCAGTCCATTTTACGATTTCCAGCAGTGGTACCACCGTAGACCCCTTATTAAACTGCACAAATTTTGCCTCTTGCAGCTTAACCACAGGCAGGCTCTTAGCGTCTGGGCGCTGACCAAGCAGCGGTGCCAGTGCTTCGAGGGACTGCCACGCTGCCGCCCCTGCCTGCTCCCATGTGGCGACCTTGCCGCCACCGATTGCGCACGGAACGCTAAAGCCCTTCTTCCAATCGTCGCCTGGCTTGGCCATCATCTGCGAGAGTGATGGGTTCCAATTCCACGATGGAGCAATGCCCACCGCGCCTTCGCTGTGCTGCCACCCGGTCTTGAGCGCATCGATGTCGAGGATCATTTGACCGTCGAATGGTGTCTTCTCACCGCCATCGCGGATGTAGAAGCTGCGCGCTGGGACTGCCCCGTCGCGTGTGCCGATAGCAGACCATGCGAGGAATGGGCCTGAACCGCCTGAAGAGCCTAAATCTAGTGAAAACATTTGTTGTCGCCTTTCGTGTTGTCGTGTTGTGTATGGTCACATTCCATACATTTGTTCGCGGAGTGCTTCGGAGCCTGACCAGTAGAACGTAGAGGGGTTCACTGGCACGATGGCCCTTGCTGTCTCCGCATCGCAGACAGAGAGGAATTTCTCTAGCCGTGCAATCTTGTGTTTGGCCTTGGCCAATGTTTCGTTGACGTCCCCGTCCTCTAGCATCAGCGACTTGGCCTTGCTGACGTAGAGAAATTTGACGCCGTAGTTGCCCATCGCCTTCTGGTATATGGCGCGCTGCAACTGGTGTTCTGCTGACATTACCTGCGTGATGCGGTTGGTGGTCTTCAAGTCAATGACCATGCCGCTGTCAGGAAAGACCAGATCGAGATACCCGATCACTGGTATCTCCCAGCCGTCGCCTTTGGCCGTGATGCTGATCTTGTGCTGGCTGCCGTCCTCTGGGAACTCTGGCTTGCCGTACTCTTTCAGCGCCTCGACAGCGTTGGCAACCATAGGGGCGATCACATCGCGCTCCTTGGTGGTCTTCTCGTCCCCAATGATGAAGCGCTTATCAAACTTGTCGAGCGCGCTCTGTGTGGCCTCTGAGAGGCTCTGTGCGCCCGTCAGGGCGGCAACTACTGCATCCTCGGAGCATATGCCCCGCCAAGCCGCTGCGCCCATCGGTGTGCGCTGCTTGAACAGGTATGACATAACCCACACATCGGGCGCGTTGGACCACAGGTTGATGCTGCTGGCAGACAAGTGCTTGATGCCGTGCTTTTCGAAGCCGTTCACTTTGCTCTCCATTGCTTGTCATTAAGATCGGCGGCTTCTCTGACGCTAAAGAACGGAACCTCACTGGGAGTGATGGATTCAATAGCGCACCTGATCTGCCCCCTTATGCGGGCGCTTTCCTTCGCGTGCTTAATAGCCCTCAGAAGCTCCTCAACCATCCTGCGCTCCCCGACCAGCTCAAGGCCGTCAACTAGCACGCTCGACAGCCGACGCTGCATTACCTCAAAATTCACGAGTTGGATGCCGTGCCGCGATGCCATCTCATCAATCGCTGATCGCAGTTCGCGCAGGCTCTTCTTTCCAAAGTTAGGGACACGAAGCAGATCCCTGTCGCTCATTGCGATGATGTCGCCTATACTGGCCTCGTGCCCTAGCTCATTGATTATGCAATTGCGCGCTCGCGTAGATAAGCACCGCAAATACTCCGCAGGTATAGCTTCAAATTCTGAGTATTTCATCACATCACTTCCTTTCCATACAGCGCAATCAACGTAGCCTCTGCCCGGCCATCATCCTTGACGCGCTGAAACGTATCGGCTGCTTCGGGGAAGCGCTGCATCGCCAGACCACGCGCAACGCCTTTGTCTCTGGTCAGACCGAAGTGCTTCTTCCACTTCTGCGGCGTCACCATGTGCATTGGCGTCTTGGTTGCGGCCAGAGCCATCTGCAATGCGCCGAACTGCTCACCGAAGCGGAACATTGACGACACACCTTGGCCACGCATGGCAGCGACTTGCTCAATCCATGCGGCGCGCGGATCATCTGTCTCAGGCTCAAGTATCTGAAGTATGCCGTGCATATCCAATACCGTCTTGCCCTTAGTGTTTTTGAGCGTCGGCATGTCGTGAACTTCAATGTCGCCAGTCTTCGGCCAGTACAGAGTTATTGCGCCCGTATAACCGGGGTCGATCCCATAGATCAGCATCAGTCAGCCCTCGGCTGCTCTGAGTGGATGCCCTTAGACCGTGCCTCGTTCAGGGCGCAGTGGCGCAGATATGTTGCCAGCGCCATTCCTGATTTCTTTGCAGCGTAGCTCAACGCCTCATGCTGCTCCTCGGTCAAAATGACCCGACTTTCTTTGCTCATGTCAAAACCTCCTTTGGTGTGGTGTGGATACTGACAGGATGTTTATGTGAGGTCAACGTGATATTTCTTGTTGACTGCATCTTTGTTGCGTGTATTCTGATCTCACTGAAACGAATCAACCAACCAAGGAGAACGACAGATGATCACGCACACGCACATTTTCTACACCGACCGTCTCAACGGCTGGTGCGAGCAACATCGTGATGACGAGGGCAATCAAGTCGGCGGGGCGTTCTACCACTACCGCAAGGCAGACGCGATCAAATCTGCTAAGGGGATGGACGCCGCGATCCATGTATTTGGCAAGAACGGCCTGATCCAGCGCATCATCTAACATAACGGGGGCTTCGGCCCTCACCACAAACTAAGGAGAACGGCATGAAACTGCGACACGTCATTAAAGACACAATCGCCCTTCTATCAATCTTGGGTGGCTCTTACGCCGCCCTCATCATCGGCCACGGGTTTGGCCTGTAATCAAAGGAAAACGAAATGAACTTACACGATATTACGATCTCTAATGTGCATGAGCGTGGCTTCGCATTTGGCATTACTGATGGCGGCCAGCAAGTCTTTATTCCGCCACACGCTGCAAAGGGTCACGATCTGGACGCGGGCGTCAGAATGACAGCGCTGGTCTCAATTAACCCAAGCGAACAACAGCGAGAGCAAACGCCGTTCCTCGCCATTCTCTTGAAGACAAAGGGTGAGGAAAAGCCTGAGAAGCCCACCAGCGTTGCCTCCTTGGACGAAAAAACTTTGGTCGCGATCAAAGAGGCATTCTATGTCACCACCGCCCAGATCGCTGAAGCGCTCGACATTGACACGCGCGCGGCAGGCAACAGCGCAAACCGCCTATTCAATGCAGGCAAGATCGCCAAGGCCGATGTGTACGGCAGAGTTGGTCAGTCCCGACCATCGTTCATCTTGTGGGCAGAAGATGCCTCAGACTTCATGGAGGAGCAGTAATGACCGATCTGGAGCGCATCAAAGGCTTGAAGCAATACATCGCCAGCAAGGAGCGGTCACTGGGCCGCTCGGAGGGTGTGTGGGGTATGGGCGTGCGATCAGGCTCGGCCTCTGCCGATCTAGCCATCGACAGAGCGGCGCTGGATCGTGCCGTGCGTGAGCTTGCGAAGCTGGAGGGTAGATAAGTGAGCAGCAAAGAATTGCCACCAGCGCAACTGGCCGAGCTAAAGTTCCTCCGCCAACAGGTGGACTTCTGGATGGAGGCTCAACTGAAAGTTGATGCTTCCCCCAGCGCAAAGCAACGATACAGCATTGCTAGGGATGACCTCACCAAATTCGTGAGCAACAGGCGCAAAGAGGGATACCATATATGATCATCAACGGAACGAGACTGCTGGAGGCAGCACCTCTGCGCCCTATGGCCATATCCAAGCAACGCTGTGAGGCGTCAGGCACATCATGGGGACTGTCGGAGGCAGGGTACGACCTTCGCTTAGATCAGGACATAACACTCACGCCTGATAGTCGCTTCTGCCTCGCCTCGGCGATGGAAGAGTTCACCATGCCAGACAGACTTGTGGGCATCGTACACGACAAAAGCACACACGCACGGCGCGGCTTGTCTGTGTTCAACACGGTAATCGAGCCAAGCTGGCGCGGATACCTTACACTAGAGCTTGTCTGGAATGGATCGGGCGCGCTGTTCTTGCCCAAAGGCTGCGGCATTGCTCAAGTAATATTCCACCAGATCGCCGAGCCTGCGGACTATGGCAACGGCAAGTATCAGGACCAGCAGAGAGGGCCACAGGAGGCGCGCAGATGACACGCACAACTAAGCGCACGCAGATACATGCCGCGCTAATCAACGACCCAGCGGACAGCGATGCTGCAATCGCAGACAGGCTCAACGTGAGCCGCTGCTACGTCACGCAGGTCCGCACCAAGGAACGCCTCCCACGCTTTCGGGACGCAAGGCTGACGTTGGAAAACCGACAGTTTGTTGAGGCCGAAGCAAAGGCATGCAACGTCACTGTCGCTGAAATAATGAACGCAATCATAACAGACGCGAGGTTGGACTTATGACTAATTTATCACACCGCATGTCACTCAAGGATGAGCGCATCCGCAACGCACATGTGCCTGTGCCAAAGGCTGCGCCAGCAAACATACCTTGGTCATCAGAAGCTCAAGATCGGCTGCGCGAGGCCATGATTGAAGACGCAAAGATAATGAAAAGCCGTAACCTCGCCCTACTTCGCATAAAACAGCGCGAAGATTGCACAAAGGGGCTGGGACAAAGCGCAAAGAAGTGTCTTGCCGCGCTGGACGTGCTTGGCAACGGTGTAACCGTTGCAGATATTTCCAGCCACATAGAGCTTGGCCTAGACGTTGTGAACAACGCACTCTACCGCATGCGCGCAAGGGGAATAGTAAAGTCACGTTTGATTGTCCTGCATGGCCAACGAAAGAACCTATGGTATCGCACATCAAGTGAGGGCGGCGCGCAGGGGGGTGAGGCGTGAGTAAAGCGGAGCGCTCTAGCTCAACGACACCTTCACGCGACTAACCTCGCCTCTGTCCTTGTGGTAGGTGATCGCTTGCATCTGGGACCGTGAAGAATAGCTGTGAGACGCTGCGTAGGCGTCTCGCGGCGCAACAGCCCGAAGCTGCTCAACCTGTACACCGCCGATGTCCTGCATCGTTAGGTGGTGTCTGTGCCCGATAAAATAAAATCTGTATCTGGTGCGCCCCCACATCTCACCCCATTCATCAGCCATGTGCATCACCAACCGCTCCGCCTTTGCCTTGTCGCCGTGGTGGCTGGCAATCATTACCTTGCCCCACTCCATGACAAAGAACTCTCCACCCTTACGCTGCACCTCGATGCGCGGGTTGTCCCTGTAGCGCTCACGCAGGGCGTACATGACGGCGAGGAAGGCGTCACGGTCATGATTGCCCTGTATGACGCTGACCACAACCATCTTGTGCTTAGACGCTGCCATCTCAATGCAGGCGGAGAATGTGCGGATCGCCACATCCAATGCCTCGCTGAAGCTGCTGGCCACATCAAGAACGTGCCGAGACTGTGGCGTCTGTGCCGTCTGGTCATTAGCGTGTAGTGCGTCACCGCCGATCAGGACAACGGCCTGCTCTGACGCAGGGGACGAAGCAATGCACTGCCCTATTCCGCCAGTGATCCGCCGCTCCGCAATGTCGTTGTCCATGTCCTCGCCGCTCTCATCAGCGCTGGCACGCATTCCGATATGTGCGTCGAAGATTGGGTAGACAGTGAGCAGCCCGTCAGTGAACTCGCGGGGGACGGGGATTGGCGGACAGGCGGGGATGTTCTCGAAAGCCTCACGCACGATTTCGCTGACGTCTGCGCCGCTCTGCTTCGGCATCTGAAAGTATAGAGACGCGCCTTCGCTCTTGATCCAGCCAGAGTGCAGCGGGCCAGCGTCTTGCATTCCGACAGAACTCATAGCCTTTTGAATAGCCCCGTCTGCCTCTGAGTGCCTCCGAGCGCCTGCGAGTCGATGTCTCACGCCAGCTTCAGAAATGCCAAGTTGCCGTCCAATTTCCCGGCCAGATATCCCTTGCAGGTGCATATCCAACGCCTCTCTTTGCTTCGGCGTCATTTGCAAAGTCTTTCGTGGGTTTCGTTGTTAATCACGATGTCAGTAAGCAACTTGCGGTCATGCTCGATTAGCCAATCTGGAGTCTTCATGCTGTCAAAGTATAGCGGTGAGGCTATGTCGCAGTAGGTGTCACCCGTTATCCTTGCGCAGCCACTTGCCAGAGCGCCGCAGCAGGCCGTGATCATCAAGAACTTGTACGTCATCTTGTACACCTTTTGCTTCGAGTATCTTTTCTATGCGATCATCCTTGATCTCATACTCAAGTTCAGTCTGGCCATTGGTGCGACCACGATAGTAGGCAGTCACGATTGCCACCAATGCCGCGCCGATCAGCGCCGCATACATCTTCAGTTTGCCAAGCAGAAACATTAAGCCTTCTCACCCCATGCCACGCACTTAGCGTCCTGCACGATCATGTGGGGATATGCTTCCTCAAACATGATCCAGCCAATTTGCAGGCTGTCCTCGCACTCATCCAAGCTCTTTAACTCTGGGCCAGCCACGCCGACACATTGGCCATCCAGAGAACACGCTAGTAGGATTGCAGTGAACATTGATCTATCTCCATCCAGAGGCCCATGACTTGAGCCGCTCTTTCAAAATAAACAGGGCCAGCAGCGCAATCAGCACACAACCGACCATAGCGATGATCTGGGCTGTGCCGTTGAGCGCCTGAAACGCCGCTACAGCGCCGCCTACTGCCGATGCACCCTGCACTACGCTGGCCTGAACGGTCTTGCTTTGTACGGCGTTTGTACGGTCCTCTGAAGCCACCAGAGGGCGAACCTCTTTCTTGCCGCCCTTGGATAGCCAGTTTCGCGTGCTGAAGCACGGGCAGGACTTACTGGAAAATTCGTTGTGGCCACTGATCTTGAAGATCGACGGGTGATCCTTCTGAAGATCGGCAATCAGCTTACGCAGAGCCGCATCCTGTTCCTCGGTGAAGTTGTCCGCAAACATATCTGAGGCGGAGCCGCCGTGGCCGCCGAACAAGGAGATGCCGACTGTGCCTGTGTTGTGACCCTTCACATGAGCGCCAGTGCGCTCTAGAGGGCGGCCAGTGACGACAGTGCCGTCACGGTCGATCAAGTAGTGGTAGCCGATGTCAGACCAGCCGCGATCCTCTACGTGCCAGCGGCGGATTTCGTCGGTCTTCTGCTGTGCGCTCTTACCCTGCCACCAATTTGGGCGGGTCGCGGTGCAGTGGATTACGATCTTGTCGATGTGTCTCATCAAAATTTTCCCTGTGTTTTTCCGATCCACCAGAACACTAGCGCTAAACCAGTAATTCCAGCAAGCGTTGCTAATATTCCAACAGTCCAAACGATTAGAGCTTCTTTGATCTCCGCCTTGCGATACTCTGTTTTCTTGCGTTGGGCGCGCACTTGGCGCAGCGTGTTCTTGTATTCCTCAAGACCCTTCTGGCCATAGGTGAAGCCGATGATTTGCTCGACTTCCTTTTTCAGGGCCTGAACTTTTTTCTGCGCCGCGAATATCTCAATCGCTTCAGCTTCTGCCGATCCTGTCAGGCTTTTCCAAATGCTTGGGTTCTTTGCTTTT
>Ga0257126_1002038_pt1 | contig 13669 bp, 13 predicted proteins | sample SI060_120mmetaG_FD_190151 | JGI IMG/M metagenome (GOLD analysis project Ga0257126, IMG submission 190151) | Marine microbial communities from Saanich Inlet, British Columbia, Canada - SI060_120m | ecosystem: Environmental > Aquatic > Marine > Inlet | place: Canada: British Columbia | collected... | reverse complement strand
CATCATCACACATAACCCGAAGGCCAGCGTCATAAAAGCCCATCGCAGCCAATGTTTCTGCATTTTTTCTAGCCTCACAATGCTCGTCCCCCATGCACACTGACGGCAGCACAAGGGGGCTTGGTGCTTTGATCTCTGCGCAGCCGAGCAGCAGGAGCGCTGGCAATAAGCGCATCATTTGCGCTCAATCAACCTGTCAATCTTCGCATCAAGCCCGTCGAGGCGCGTCATCACGCGGTTCATCTGGTCGGAGCTGTCTACCTTTGTGATGTACTCTTCGCGGGTGCGGTTAATTAGTATTTGCAGGCGAGTAATTTCACCTGTCCACGACTTAACCCAGAAGCCGATGGCCGTGACGACGATTGATAGTACTGCGCTCCACATTGCATCGGCTTCCATGTTAGTAACTGCCTTCCCAGACTCTAAATTTGGAAAACTCGCCAGACATCATTTTCCGTTTGACGACTTCTTTTGCGGCTTCTGTATCAGACCATGATACACCAGCCTCTTTCAGCCATGTGGCAAGCACAGCGCCATCTAGGAAGCCTGCAAGACGATTTTCGCCAGACATGCCTATGCCGGCGTCTTTGGCCATCTGCACATCCTTGAGCGCTTGGCTCACATCGTGCTTCTGCTTGATAACCATGTGGTCATGCTCAAAGCTAATTTTTTCTGAAATCTTCGCCATTTCTTATTTACTCTTGGCGCGTTTGGTGGGCGCGGGCGCAGGCGCAGGTTCAACGTCACCAAGCACTTTCAGCGCATCTGGGCGAACACGCATTAGCGTTTCAACCTCTGCGCTTGGCAGCTCCGCTGTGTCTTCCTTGACCAGCTTGCCAATGGACGTGTGTACCTTGTGGCCTACAACTAAAACTTTTTTCATGTCATTTCTCCAATTGAGCAGAGGGGGCGTGAACCCGCCCCCTCTTGTATTGTACTACGAAGTTGTGTTGTCGTAAATTGCGCCGTTTGCTTTTTCATTTTTTGAGCAAAGAGCCAATTCAGTGGTCACTTGTCGGGTAGTATTATCGCCATTTTTCGCTAAGGCAACATTTTTGGTTCCACGCAATACTGCGCATTCCCACATATTGTCTTGCAAAATAAACACATCGCGTGAGCGATTTTCGCGTGATGGCATGAACTGAATCGTCCCCCACGGAGTGACATAAACCGCGAGTGATTTTACAACAGTCTCATCGCCAGCCTGTACGGATGAACGCTGATTGTTGTTACCGACGAAACCTAAGGCAACCGTCATCTGTGTGGCAGATAGGTAACAGGTGTCTGGCTTTCCGCCCTCTTCCCAGATTGACTGCATAACGTCGTCAAACTTGGCCTGCGAGAATGCAGTTGGTGTGCCGTCGTCTGTGCGAGCGTCTGTGCCGTCGCCAGTTGGGTTTGCGCCTGAGTTACCAGACTGGAAGTTTACGTTAGTAATCAACCATGATGGTACACCACCAGTTTTACGCGCTGCAGTTGAGGAGCCAACTACGTTGCCTTGGTTGGCAAACAAAGCCTTTTCAATGTCCAATTTTTGCTCTTTAGCAATGAGCAAGGTTTGGTATGCCAGTTCCTTCGCGCGACCCGCATTATCGACCGCTTCATCCGTATCTGACACGACTACAGCATTTTTGAAAATCTGTGTGCGTGCGCCGAGGCGTACAGTTGGAGTAACTGCATCGGCGGATGTTGCATCGCCTTCAATGTGAGCATTGACAGCGGAAGCACGCAATGCCTGTGTTTGCCACTCTACTAGAGTGTTTTTTGCCTTAGTTTTGCTCGACTTAGAGTAAAATGGCGTGTCAGATGGATCAACATTGTAAATCATATCTGACAAATCTTCCCTAATGCCAATGGCATCATAGGTATCAAATGTGTTGGTTGGCTGAGTCATTAGTGTGTCCTTTCAAAGACTTACTGCTTTAAGATCAAGCTCAATGCGTCGTTGATTGAGCCAGTTTTCTGCAAGCGCTGTTGCGCCTTTTTACGAGTTGCAGCGTTACTATCAACACGCTTCTTTGCACCGGGCTTCACCACAGGCCGGGCTTTCTCACCCTTGGACTGCGCTGATTTTCGCTTTGCCACCAGCTCACGATATTTGCGCGCATCATTTAATGCCCGCACATATCTAGCATCGGTTACATTTTGCATTTCCTCAGCCGTAAAGCCGTAGGAAACGCCTGTATCAACCAATGCGTTTTTTATTGCTTCGCCCTTTTCGGGATCAGCAATCTCAGGGATGTACTGCGTCAACACTTGTGCTTGCTCTGCAAGGTAGGTCTGGTGTGCCTCTTGCTGGGCTTGCATGCGCTGTTTCTGCACATTCTGAAGCTGGAACATATTTTGGTCGTATTGTGCCTTGGCCTCGTCATACTTGAGCTTCTCTTCCATGTACCCGATTGGGTCACTTTCAAACAACTCGCGTGTTGGCGGGGTTGGGGCTTGCAAACCACCGTTTTGCGCCTGCTGGTGCAACTGCAAGAATTGCTGCTGCTGCTGTTGAAATAGGGCTTTTTCTTGCTCAAGTTGCTTTCGCACTTGAGCATTCTCTTGAAGCCCGCGTCCAATTGCCGATTGTCCCGCGTATCCTTGCTTCAACTGATCCAGTGTCCGTTGCTCTTCCTTGCCGTCAACCTTGACGGTGTAGAGCGCGGTGTCTTCAGTAGCTTCTACTAGGTCTTCGTCGTCAATTTCGACATCATCATATTCATCGCTGGATGCCGCAACGTCATCTTGCTCTTCGTCTGCAACCTCAACTTCTTCAGTCTGATCGTCATCAGGCTCAATCATTGCGTCCACAGCCGCGTCAAAATTATTATCCTCAGAAGTCTCCTCTGAGGGTGCGAGTAGGCTTTCTACTGCGTCGTCTAGGGTAGTCGATTCCATCGGTGCTACGTCCTTTGTTTGCGATCCAAAAGCGTCTCTGCTGCAAGTGCAGCGTCGAGGGTCACTTCGATCTGGTTAAGCGCACGGATTATCGCGTGCGCCTCTTCACGGGCGGCCACGTCAGCCACCCCACTGTTTGCGAAAACCTGCATTTGGTTATCGCGCACACTCTGCATAAACTGCTTAAATGCAGTATCGTTTTTTAAACGACGGGCCTCTTCAGCCTCTATGCGTATTTCTGTTGTCATTGCTGAACCCCTTGGGCCATGCCGCCGATCATGCGCATTTTATCTTGCTCGGCTTGCACACGGGCTACGTCAACGGCTGTGCCGTATTCGCCGTAAATCTTTGCCGCATCGACCAGCAAGTCCTGCGCCATCTGATCTCGCTTGAGATCGTCATTGGCCGCTGCCTTCTGCATTTCAAGCTGCAACTTGGCCATGTCAGTCTGAGCCTTTGTTTGCGCTTTCATTTGCTCTGCCTGCAAGAACGCAGCGTTTGGATCAGCCGCTTGACCTTGCTGCGCTTGAGCTTGCTGCTGCATCTGCAACATTTGCATTTCAATCTCTGGCGTGATTGGCGCAAAGTAACGGTCAGCATTGCGGATACCCGAAACAGCCAGCTGATCCGCCAGCGTATTGCGAATGTTGGTCAGGCTGACCAAGCCATTCATCGGGCCGTAGTTTTGGTAAACCATCGTTTGCATTTGCAGCGCTTGGTTGAGTGCGATTAACTTCTCTTCCTCACGGCCAGTGCCGAGGCCCACGTTAATGCTCACGTCAAAGCTGGAATCCCAGACCCGTGGGTCAACAGGCACAAACGTACCATTCATCCGCATCATTTGCTCTTCGTCAACATTCTTGTGCATCAAGCGAAGCATAATGCCGAACAAGTCACGCATACCGTCTGCAAGGTTGCGAACCATAACTTCAACCTGCCCCGCTGCGGCTTGCACAGTGGCCTGCACAGCAGCCCTTGTGGTTGACTGCATTGCATCAGGGTCTAGGCCCATTGAGGCTCTGGAAACGCCTGTCTTGCTCTCTACGAGGCCATCTAGGTATGTCAGCGCGCCAAGTGTCTGGCCTGCGGTGAATGGGACAGATAATTCCTGCACAGAACCCGGAGCGCGCATACGCACGATTGCGCCGATTTCGTTATTCAGCACGTCATCAATGTTGACTGCGCCTTCAACAATGCCGAGGCGTGGGTTGTTTGTCATCGCCACGTTGTCAAGGATAGAGCGCAGGACCGATGTGGCTGCGTCTTGGTCATCCATAACAATCTCGGCCAGTGAGCGGCCATAGAATGTGTGTGGCTCTGGGTCTATTTCAAACTTGGCAAAAGGCAGCTCATCGCATGGCTCAAAGTCAAGCATTTCGTATGCAGTGCCACCGCATGTAATCTTGTGCAGGACAGGTACGCCAGTGCCATCAACGTCAATGCGCATATAGGCTTCAGTCACGGCAACATTGCGCATGGATGGGTCTTGCTGGTCTTCGTCAGATGTATCTGTGCTGTAACCTTGGCGCTCAAACACCTCAGCCTCAGTTATGTCAGACCCGCCTTCAAAGCTGTCCAAATTAAGCACCACGTCTGGGTCGTAGCCCATTGCAATCAAATCGCCAGCGCGCATGTCTGTGCGGTGAGCCACAACGTAGGCGTCGGCAAGGCTGCGGGCGTCACGGTTGATGAAGAACTCTTCCGGCGGCACGCTCTCAATGCACAGCTCGCCACGTTCTTTCTGGCGGCTGAGTTTTACGCTGTGGATCGGCAACTCAATTTCCATGCCCATTGGATCAATCTCAATGGTCATTTCAACTGTATGCTCAATCACAGTCACGCTGTCATCGTCCAGCAGATATGTATATTCGTCGTCAGACAAGTCGGTGAACGTGAAAATCTCGGCCTCTGGATATGTCATCCAGTACGCCTTCACGATGCCTTGTTTTTTGACCAGCGCATCTTGGAAAGCGTCATTCATCACGCGGTAGCCGTTTAGCCGGGTAAACTCATGGTGCATAAACTCAGTGGCCTGCTCGGCCATTGCCACGTCTTCTGGACCGTTTGGCACAAATTCAACGGGCTTGGCTGTGCTGAGGAATATGCGCATCAGGCTTGGCTTCACAGAACGTACGGTATCCCGTACCTTTGTGGCTACAACCTTGCTGCGGCCATCCTCGTAACCAAGGTCAACCTCGCCGTCGTAGTAGCGTTGGGCTTTGATCCGATCTTGGCTGATCTCACCCTCAACAAAGTCCACCGCATCCGAGATTGCGCCTTGGACAATGCTTTCGATTTCGCTGCGTGATTTTGGTTTAAGTTCCATGTGCCGTTGTCCTTAATTAGAATGCGTCAAGCCGAAAGCCAGTTGTGCGCTGAATTTGCCGCTGCACAGGGTCAAGTATCTGTTCATCAGTTGCCTTTCGCACCGGCTCATTGGTTGAAGCTGCGCCGCCAATTCCCGGCAACAAAGCGCTCGGCGCTGGGGTTGCTCCGCCACGCATAGCGCTAACTGCCCTTGCCCCGCCGTAAGCCTCACGAACCATTTTGCCGCCAACGACCCTTGATGCGAATTGAGCAAGATTTGTTGACCCCAATGCTGCGCCAAGCCTTTGTATCAGGCCGGACGCAGCAGCGGCGGAATTTGATGCGTTCACAGCGCCGCCAGTGGCTCGCGCCGCTACACTTGCAAACTGCCCGATAAGGTCACGCTCTTCTTTTGTAAACAATGCTTTGATTGCCTCTGGGTTTTTTGCCGTCATGTCTTTCCATGATTTCAAAAAGTTTACGCCAGAAAACATATCTTGGCCAGCGCGGGAGGCCACAGATTTATCCGTTAAGTTGATAAAAGCCTCTTGCCGAATTTGGTTCCACTCGTCTTGAGGTAAAAACTTTTTTAACTTCAAAAGGTCTCTTGATACGTTCCCCGGTTTGAGCAACTTTGCATTTGATGCGCCAAGTATATAGTTGGCCACCGCTTCTGGGGGTTGCTTGAGAACCAAGTCGCCGTCGCGGGTAACTGTTTCTGTCAGAGAGTTAAGTATTCCGCCTCGGCTGGACCAAGTGGCCTTAAAATCAGCGTAGTTTTTAATTGCGTTGGACCACGCGGCAATGGCTGTGTCATCGCCTTCGATAAGTGATCTTTCAACTAAATCAGCCAAAGAATTATCCAAAGCCCTTTTGGCCGCCGTTGCCGCAGCCTGCTCGGGTGTACCTTGTGCGCCCGCATTAGCTAGTTGCTGGCGCTTCTGGAAAAGCATCTTGATGTCGCCACCTTGAGCAAGGATGTCATCAATCTCGTCCATAATACCTGTCGTGACTGGCCGAGCCGATGGGGTGAAATCCCGAATGGAGGCTCTCATTGTGTCTGCAAGTGTGCCTGCTGTATCTGGAGCCATTGACGCTGGCCCTGTAGCCCGAGCAACGTTATACAGCCGATTAGCCTCATCCAGCGCGGCCTGTCTCTGCGCTGACAGAGCCTCCTGCGCCGCAGCACCGCCTGTGCCACGCTGGATGAGCGGCCCTTGGCCTGCTATCTTTTGCTGTATTTCTGGCAGGTTTTGCTGAAGCGCCTCAAGTGTTCGCTTCTCAGCGGATGTCATCATAGCTTCAGCGACTTGGCCATATGCACCCTTGCGGGCCATGTCTTCAAATAACTGCTGGCCAGTGGACCCTGTCGTAGCGCCCCGAGTTAGCGGCACAGGTACAGGCAGCGTCTCAGCCGCCGACAAGCGTGCCGCTTCGGTTGGATCAACTCCGCGCGAAACTTGCTGCTGCATTGCAGCGGCCATCTCAGCTGTAGCTTGATCAGCGTTAATCCCTGCGGATTCCATTTGCTGCCTTATTTCCGGCCTCAACTGGCCATTTGGCAACATAACCGATTCCGGGGTGCGCTTAAATAAGTCAGCGACCCGCGTTAAAATCTGGCCAGCCTTCAAGCCGGCTGCTCCGCCTAGTGCGCCCAAAGGAACGTCACTGAACTTAAAATCAACGCCAGAAAGTTTAGAGCTTGCAGCTTCGATCAAGCCAGCTTCAGTCGCGCCAAGCGTTGTCGCCCCAAGATAGCCAGACAAAGGCACTCCAGCCATTTTCATAACCTTGCCAAGGCCAGTGGCCGACGCAACTACACCTGCTCCCTGCATCAAGTCGGTCATGTCAAGCCCATATGGGTTTGGATAGAAACGGTTGACTTGCTCTGTTTTCTGACCGTCTTTGTAAATTGGCGTTGTGACAACCAAGTTGCCATACTGATCCTTGTCAAACGTAGAACCCGGCAGGATTTCTGAAATGCCAGATTTAAGCCTCTCATCGGTCGCTGTTGTCGCAAGCAAGGCGGTCATTTTTGCCGCCTTATCCTGCGGTAAACCTAGATTGGCTTGGAAAGCTAGTGGGATGTTTTCCTCACGCTGACCACCTTTGGCCCAGTCAATCGCACTTTGCATTGCGCTCTTTTCTGGCTCAATAGGGTTGTCCTGCAAGTATTGACGGACCACTGCCTCTTGCTCCGCCGCACTCATGGTATCTGGTATGCCTTGGAGTATTGTTCCGTCTGGAAGCGTCACATCAACCATTATTCAAAGCCTCCATCGCCATTATTTAAAGATGGGTTCCACCTTTTCGAAGCTGCGCCGCTTGGGGCTGCGCCCTCAGCAGCAACAGCATACCGATCAAGGATTAATTGGACTTGGGCTGGTATCCGAGACTGACCGTCAAGCTCGGCAAGTTGGTTGTTCGCTTGGTCTAAATCTATTTTATTTGTCTCATAAGCTCTTATGACAGCGGCTCGGTCCATGTTGTACTTAGCTTTTTCTTGCATCACGGCAATAATTGCTTGGTTTGCCTCTGGTGTGTTCCTCAAGCTGCCGAGCGAGTTTAGCATTGCGTTAAATTCAAGGTCAGACGTTGCGCCGGAGCCTTCAACACGCAGCGTCGGGGCGACTCGTTTTACGATTGACTGACGCAAAGAGGCAACGTCGTTAAATTCTGGGAACGCTTCGGCAATCCTACCAGTTAGCGGGCCTGACGGAGCCAGAGGTGCAAGCTGCTGCAAGATATTCAAGTCAGTCATCGCGGAAGCTGACGCTGAACCTGCATCAAGCATTTTGGAAAAACCCTCGCCTTTTTTCTGCATAAGTTTTTTGCGCAGCTCATCTTCTGCATTGACTTGACCGGGCGGGATTACCTTCGTAGCGCCAGCCTCTTGAAGCGCAGTTTTATATTCAAGGAATGTTCCCTTGAACCCTTGGCTAACGGCTTGCTGATATTCCTTAATGCCAGTAGTCCTGTCATCTTTCGGCGTGGCAAGTAACTGCCCAGCCGCATCGGTTGGAGAAATCATGCCGCGCTCGACCATGTCAGCCAAGTCATCGCGGCCTCTAGCTCGCAACATCTCAATGGTTTTATTTCTGCTTCCCGCCGCAACCCGTTGCGCGCCAGATTTGCGAATAGCCTCACCACCGCCGCGCAGTTCCGGCAAAATGAGTGGATCAAGCGCAGCCGCAAAGGTTTGGAATCCTGTCAGCCCAGTATTAGGGTCAACAGCTGTTGCCGCGTCTTTCAGTGTTGACAGAAGCCCACGCATGCCGCCCTGCCGTTGCGCTGGCTGACCCATGTTGGGTGCGTTGTAAGTCTGCTCGCCGCCCATCATGTATGGAGCTTTGTTGGAAATGGCCATGTCTTGACCCCCTTGATTGCTTGTAAGTAAACCGCCACTGGCAGTGGTTGCTGGCAGTGATGTAATGTCAGCCACGTCAACGCCTGCGAAATTTGCCAAATCATTCATCCGGCTGCCACGCCACTGCGCAATGCCATATGTTCCTTGACCGCCAGCCATAGTGTTTCGAGCATCTGGATTCATATCCTCATAGCTCTCAGCCATCAGGCGACCAGTGATGCCAGCGGCCTGCTGCGGAGTGAGACCCTTTTCAGTCAGGTATCCGTAAGCAAACTTTGCGTTTGGAGAAATGACGCCGGGGTTTGATGTGCCTCCAGCCATTGCTGCGTAAACGCTGCTGGCATAGTTGCGAGCCTTCTCGTCCCCTGCGCCACCTGAGCGCTCATAGTATTTATCCCATAAAGTTGCGTAGTCTTCCGGCGTTGAGGCGTTGGCCGCACGGAACTTTTCAAAGCCAGACTTTTCCTTTCCCTGCACTTCATTCCAGAGAAAGTCCATTTGCGTTGAGAGGGGGATAAAACCTTGTGGCATTACTTGAACCCAATCGCCTTACGTTTGGCGTCCATAAAGGGGCGAATGACAAGTTTAAGTGCTGGCACTTTTGCCACAACTTTTGCCACACTTTCGCCATATTTGCTGTATGCTTTGTAGAACCAATCTGGTGAGTAGCCGATAACCCACTCGCGGAATTGCAGCCACTTAGGATTGTCCTCGCCGTAAACCTCGCGAGCAACCCAGCAGTATTTAGGGCTGGAAGCCACCTGAGCGCCGAGCTGCAAATAATTAAACAAGCCGGGCTGCATGGACTCAGTAGTTGTACTTTGACTCGGCGTAACGCCAAGCGCAGCCAGAGGTGCCTGCAATGCCTGCGATGGTGCGCCTGTGTAGCCAGCGTATTGCCCGCGCGCCGCATCAATGAGCGCCTGCTGAATACCTTGCTGCAAGAGACCTTGCTGCGCTTGCTGCTGCTGGATTGTTTGACCTGTCTGAAACGCTTGCTGGCCAAGTCCACCGAGCTGGGACGCGGCACCAAGGCGAGCCTGACGGTCAGCCATTGCGGCCTGCAAGGCTTGGCTGTAGTTTGCTTGACGCTGCTGCGCTGCAATGTCGCCAGCCATGCGGCCATATTCGCCAGCCATAACGCCCTCAGCAACACCCTGACGTGATCCGCCAAATGCGTTGGCCGCAGTAGCTTGCGCTCCAAGCTGGTTGGACGCCATTTGCTGCTGTCGAGCAATGTCTTGCTGGGTTCGGTCAATCACTGCGCTGGTGTACGGGTTGGCATATGCGCCAACATTAAGTGGCCCCTGCATGGCCTGTTGCGTGCCTTGCATCGCTTGCTGCAAACCGCCCGCTGCCGCTTGGTTTACGTTAAACCCGCCTTGCGGCTGCATGGGTGGGATTGTTTGAGCCTGTGCTGCGCCTGCCATCTTATAATTCCTTCTGTGCGTTGCGCTTTAGGAAAGTAGCGCCGACTGCGTATGAGAAAGGTTCGCCCATTGCCATGATGAGTTTGCCAAACTTATTGCCGCTGTATTTCTGCGGCTTCATTGTGTGAGCCATTTCTTCTGCCCAAGCCCGAACCACTGGCCACAAGACTGCGCGAGTTGCTCTTGCCGCCAAAGTGTCAGTTTTGATAAACCGGGCAATCGGTGCTGCCCACAAGCGATAGCCGCTGACCATAACTGGGTCTTGGCGGAAGCGCTTAATACCGTAGCGTGTGTCAAGCGACCAGATGTCAGCGGGGAGATAGCCCATGCTTGCGTATGCCGTGCAGAGAACTGTACCGCCGCTGGAGCTGGAGCCACCACCGCTGTCATTGCTCGAACTGCTGTCCCCAACCCACTGGCGTGTGATTGCATTGGTTCCGGGGTTTACAACCGCTTGCCAGTTTCCGTCATCACTAACCGCGCCAACAGCCTGAGTGTCACTTTTGTTGACACCCAGAGTGCTTGATCCGGGTGTTCTTAAATCGTCTATAGTTGGGGCTGGTGTAGTAGGCATGTTTAGCGCGGCACCAACTGTGGGGTCGTTTGCAGCCATTTCCCAGAACTCGTCTTCAGATAAGTCTGACGCTATTGCGTCTGTTTCCGCCGCCAAGCTACCGCCAATGGCGAATGAGGGCGCGGTTGGCATTGCGGCCAATGCTCTGGCTTGGTCGCTGTTGCCGCTATTGCCGCCTGTTCCTGTCGGTGTGTAGGTAGAGTTTGGGGCGTCAATAGCTTGAGCGATTAACCCCGTAGGCGTTGGAATTGGAAAGTCTGCTGCGTTTTCAACAAGATTTCCAAAGGCATCACGGACGCCGCCAGTAAAGCCAGTGGTGGGGTCGTCTTGGCTGAAACCTCCGCCCACATTACTTATGCCTGCGGATAGCATACTTGCCGCAGCGAGCTGCGAGGCTGTTTTCGGGTCGACCCCTTCAAAATCGCTTGATGTTATTTGAGACGCTGGCTTGGTAATTGTTTGCCCTGCTGGGTTTGTAAATGTTACTGGAGCATTTTGATTAGACGCAGCGACCCCAGCATTATAAGAAGGATTGTCCTCTGGGCGGGCAGTTCCGGCTGTAATAGATTTACCGTAATCTACAAAGGATTGGTCTATAGCCTCATGCGCAATGTCTCGGTGGCCGCCGTATGTTGTGTACCCGGGAACCGCATATATACCTTGACTGCCGCCAGAAGACGTGCCGCCCGGAGCAGTGTAATCAGTGGAGCTGGGTGTACCCCCGTCGCCTGCGTTGCGGGCGATTTCAGCCGCAGTTGCATAGCCAGTATAATCAATCGGAGCAAAATTGCCAGCGGCAGCGCCGCCTGCGTATGGGTCAATAAAGAAGCTGTCAATGTAAGCCTTTTGGCCGGGACGACGCTGGCCCAACGTCTGCAATGATTGCTCATAGATTGGCGCAGCAGAGTAACCCTGCACGCCGCCAGCGTATGTTGTTGGCGTAGGCATACCGCCCATAATGTCTTGCTGGGACATGCTGCCGCCCGGCAAGCCAAAAGCACCCGCTGTTTGAGCAGTGCCTTGAAACGCAGCCTGCTGCATTGGTGTGAACGCAGCAACGTCTGGACCGTAGTACGGCGTATAGCCAATCTGCGAAATGCGCTCGGCTTTGTTTAGGTTGCGCTGCGCAGCGGCCTCAATGTATTCTGGGATTGTAACCGATGAGGTTGTTGATCCACCTTTTGACATTATTCAAACTCCTTAACATATGACGTGTGTAATGGCTTCCAGCCGTGCTTCGCCAATGGTTTTTTCCAGCCAAAACGTCCCGTCATAGTCAATGCTGTGCATCCTTGCGCTTTGGCCCACTCTATCACATCGTTGTGCATATCCAAAATCTGATCCAATTCACCGCCGCCAAGGAACACGTTTAACAACTTCTTTCGTGGATATACCACGATTTCAGTTACTATGCACCCCTTTGGCGTTGGCCACAACTGCATCGTACCCTTGTAGATGCCTTCGGCTACGTCAATAAAGTCGTGCGTGCCGCCAGAATAACCCAGCGCCGCTTCAATCCAAGGCCTGCAACGCTCTAGTTCTTCATTCATGCGTTCACCCTAGATATAGCAAGTGTTGAAGCGGGAGTGGCTGGGGCAAACGCAGTTGCGGCGTGGTGCTGCAAGCTGCCATTAGTGCTGTCTGTCGCCCAATATGCCTCTAAGTAATCGCCTGCATCAACATTAAATATTTGTGTACGAGATACAATCATTGTGGCGCCATTTTGGTGTAATGTGTTTTGCATACCGCTATCTGTAATGTCTACTCCATTTATACGAGGCCAAAACCAAAAATTAACAGTAGAGCCAGACGTGGATGATGTCTGAGCTGTAAAACTTAATGTATATGATCCGCCTTCTGCAAAGATTATGCGAGAAGCTGGCGTACCAAGTGAAACGCCAACGCTACCAGCCATAATTGTATATGTAAGTGGATACGCTGTATTAGTAGCAGCAGCTGTTTGGTCGGTGGTAATTTCAAGGTGAGCCACGCCATTAGCAATAACAATTTGCCGCCAAACGCCAGACCTTGAAACAACAGGCCACAGATTTTCTCTATCCCACATAATCGTGCCATCGTCTGCCGCACTCTCACCGCCAGTTTGTTGAACCAGCGCAGAGCGAGTTTGAGACAGGTACGACATCATGCGTCGGCCCCAAGTCTGCCAATCCTTATCTCTTGGCTCTGGTGGACGGTTCTGCTGCGTCATCGACGGCCCCCAGCAACAGCATCAACACGGTTAATTCCGACACGCCAATCCGCCAAGCGCTCACCCTCAACGCGCATACGAACTTGACGCCCGGTAAACCTGACCGACGTTGGGTTGCTCATAGAATAAGGCCCGTATGACCTCTCAGTGCCGTTGGGATAAAAGCGCGTCTTAAAGGTGGCATTCACGTCACCTTGCGACTTTTCATCCGGCAGCATTTCGGTCACGCTCATAACTTGGTCGCCAGCGCCAATGCGGAACGGGCCAGTTTCAGCGAATGGCGTCAGTGTGCCGTAGTTAAAGCCAATCTCATGCTCGTATATTTTGTAATCCGCTGGATCAGCCATCATTGGCTGGCGGAACGCACCCCGGTCAACGCCAGCAGTGCGGGCCAAATTGCCAATGGTCCATGTGTTCTCAACGTAGTTATATGAAACGTAGCGGTCATTTTCCGTTGACGCTGCGCTTGGATAAAACCAAGTTACCTCGCTAAACATTGAGTTTGACATGCCAAACGCTTTGCTAATCTGGCCTTTGTTAATGTCGTTAAACACATAGTCAGCCACGTCACACGGCAGCTCTTGCACAGCACCGCCTGTGTAGACGTAAAACGAATTAACACCCATCCAGAACGCGCCACGGTCAACCACAACCGCAGCCTGCTTTGCCGCCAAGCCACAGCTCGTACCAACGCGCTCAATGCCGTAGACGTACGGCGGGCCGATGTAGTTGGCAACGTGAGCATCGCGCGTGGTCAGGAGTAAAGTTTGACCTGCAACAGTCATGCCCTTCATCAACGCGCCTGACGTGTTTAGCTCAAGATCACCCGCCTCATTCGTTGCGGCTGGCGTCCATAAATTATTGTCCTCACGGTCCGACCAGCTCACCAAGCGCGG
>Ga0257126_1002034_pt1 | contig 13689 bp, 13 predicted proteins | sample SI060_120mmetaG_FD_190151 | JGI IMG/M metagenome (GOLD analysis project Ga0257126, IMG submission 190151) | Marine microbial communities from Saanich Inlet, British Columbia, Canada - SI060_120m | ecosystem: Environmental > Aquatic > Marine > Inlet | place: Canada: British Columbia | collected... | reverse complement strand
GATTTTTCATAAGCTTTTACTTTAAAATTATTTCCATTAAATTTTTCATATGATGATATTTTTTTTAATATATTTATACAATTTTGTATATCTTGAGTACTTGTTTTATCTATTTCGACAATGGTAATATCATCTCTTTTTCTAATATATCTAGCAAATCTAGGTTTACCTGATCCAGTTTTACCAGAATATTCATAAGTAATAATTGTACCTATTGGATGTGTAGATTTAAAATTTTGTCTTATTTCATCATCCATTCCAGAAATATTAAATATATGAGTTTCATCTTCATCAATACTGCTTTCATTACCTTTGTTAATTAAAGGTTTACATACAAATGCACCCAACATACTTTTATATTTTCCAGATCCCTCTGTATAATTTACAATAATTGCTTCAGAATCAAAACAAGGTTTGTATTTTAACATAAAATCTGAACGTTTTCCTGTATATTCCGAACCTGGATGTTTTAACATAATTCCTTCACCCCCTTTGCTTAAAACCAGTTTGTAAAATTCTTCCATATTTTCGAAACTAGTTATTTGGATTTGATTTAGTAACACGATAGGACAAGGTAAAGTGTGATAAGATGAATCGAGTGTTAAGCGATATTGATTCCAGTTTTGTTCGATTTGTTTTATAACACCATGTAAATATTGATATCTTTCACAAAATGTAGATTTTATTTCTGGTGCATCATAAACACAATATTTTATTTTTTTCCATTCTTCATCTATAGGTGTTTTTTTTCTTACTACACCCATAGACTGAAAATCATCGCGTCCACAAAACAATTCACCATCTAGATGATAGTCTCCTATAAAATTAGTAAACCAAATTGGAGAATGAAATGGTTTATTTTGACGAGATACAAATGATATAGTATTGGGATCATACCGAGCACGATATCCGTCTAGTTTTTCAGACATATACCAACCAATAGGTGGTTCGTTGCCTTGTAGCTTTTTCGGCAGTTTCATGTTTGGAGTGTACTCTTTTGCAAGCATAAAATCCATAATGATTTGTTATATATAAATATAATAGTTACTACTATATTTAAATACATTTTCAAATTAATTTAAATAAAAATGTTTGTATTTATCAATTTTGCAAAGTTAATTTATTTACAAAATGTCATTTGTGTTTTCACACAACAAACTAATTATAATTTATTTACGTAATAATTTTCATCCACCTCCCTTTTTTAAATAAAATGGAATGTGGCCATTATCACGATTATCAGTCCCACCTCAGCCTCCTTTTAATTTATGTTTCAGTAATTTTTTATGTTTCAGTGATTTTTTATGTTTCAATGATTTTTTATGTTTCAATGATTTTTTATGTTTCAATGTTTTTTTATATTTAAGTTTTGTTTTTTTATATTTAAGTTTTGTTTTTTTATAAGTTAATTTAGGTTTTCGAGTTAATTTATATTTTATTTTCTTTTTTTTTTTAATAGTTTTGTGTTTATCTTTCATATATAATAATACTTATATTAATAAATGGAAAAAAATGAAATTATAAATAAATTTAAAGAAAATATATATGGATATATGCCTAAAGAGTATGATAATATTAAATCTAAATGGGTTTGTTTAGAAAATAAATCTATAAAAATAAATAAAATAAATGTATTAAGAAAACAATTATGTGTTTTATTATATGATGCACAAAATATAGTTGAATTGGATGTTTTATTATATATTCCATATAAATGTGATATAAAAGGATGTATAGTTGGATTAAATTTTAATGGAAATCATACAATATTAACTGATAATAATATAATAAAACCTAAATGGATAGAAAGTAAAAGAAAAAATAAAAAAATAGGATGTGATAGTGAAGAATGGAGTGTATATAATTTAGTTTTAAATAATTATGCAGTATGTACTATGTATTCTGGACAATTAAAACCAGGTGATATACCAAAAAATATAAATAGTAACGAAACTATTTTATATAAAGGAATAGATGTATTTAAAACATCAACTGTAAATAATGAATGGGGAACTATTTATAAATGGGCTTGGGGATTAAACATATTATGTAAATTAGTAAAACAAATAAAAATATTAGAAAAAACAAATATTATTTTATATGGATTATCAAGATTAGGTAAAGCTGCTTTATGGTCTTCTGCTATTTATAATAATTGCGAAATAGTTATATGTGCTTGTAGTGGTAGAGGCGGTGTGGCAGATTCTAAAAGAAATAAAATAGAAACTTGTAAACAAATAAATGATAAATTTCCAACTTGGTTTTGTGAAAATTATAAAAAATTTAATAATAATATTTATAACTTAAAAATAGAACAATATTTATTGTTTAAACTAATTTATCCAAATAAAATTTATATATCATCAGCATCTAATGATATATATAGCGATTACAAAGGTGAATTAATTACAGTATTATTATCAGAAACATATTATCTAAATAAATTTAAAAAAAACATAAATATAAATTTAAATAATATACATGATAATTTTAAATATATACTAAATAAAAATATATATACAAATGATTCCTATATAGGATATCATTGTTCAGACAAAACTCATGGTGTTTATTATAGTGATTGGAAGCTTTATATAGATTTTTTAAACCAACCCCTTTAATAATTCTTTATTTTGTTCTATAATATCTTTTGATATAGATTTAGAAAAAAATTGAGAGGCTTCTTTAAAACTAGTTTCATTTAAATAAACATCTTTTTGGGGTTGTATTTGTTTATATAAAATTAATAAATTAATAACACGATCAAATTGTTCTTGAGTTAAACGTTCCATTATAAATTACTATTATAATTTATTTTTATATATTATTAATACAAAAATTACATTTTGTATATATTTCATTTAACATATCTATATAGATATCATTTTTATTTTTTAATTTTTCTATTTCATTATGTAACATTTGTATAGTTTTAAAATCTAGTGTATGATTAATACTATTGTCTATTTTGTCAATCAAAAGTAAATTTATATTTATATAATCGTTTAATTTTTCATCCATATTTTTTAGTAAAACTAATTTTAATAACTCTGACATATATTATAAATTAATTTGATATTATTTAAATAAATATAATATATATAAATAATATAGATATTCATGGAAATATTAACAGATATATCTGATTACATAAACAAAGCAATAAACGATACTAATGTTGAATTAGAAATTATTTATGGTGGAGTAAATCAAAAAGATATAAATGGCAAAATAAAAAATGTAAATTTAAACAAAGAAACATTTGTAAAAGTTTTAAATTATTGCAAAAAAAAATATAAATTTGTAAAAGAAATATTTGATTTAGATATAAGAGAAGAAATATTATATAGAAGTCGAAGTAATATTAGCAATATTAGATGTACAATAACAGGAATACAAGATATACAAAATTATTGTATGCAAGATATATTAGAAGAAAATACTATTTATATACAAAAAGACTTAATAAAAGAATTACCAAACATAAAAAATACTGAATATGGTTACAAAGTAAATATAAAACAAGAAAATATATTATTACATACAAATGAAAAAATAGAAAGTTTAAAAAAAAGATGGAATGAATGTAAAAAACATTTTAGATATAAAAAAAGATATAGTTTTTTAACAGATGATAAATTATTTCAAATAGATTTAACTATTGTCAAATCATCACCATATAATAAAGCAATGAATAAATATGAAACATATCGTACATTTAAAGAATCAAATATTTTAAACGAACCCGAAATATATGAATTAGAAATAGAATTTTTAGGAGATAAACAAAAAGGATTATCTAATTTAATAACATTTGATAAATTAAAAAATAAACCACAAAATATAGAATCAACTAATTTTAATCCTCTTTCTCCCGGTTTAAATTTTAAAGAAGATAAATTGTCTACATTTGATTTTGATAATTTAGTAGGGGAATATGTAATCATAAAAGATGAATATTTAAAAAAGTTAGATAAATCTTTATTTGTTAAATTATCAGGTAACAAAAATGCATATATAAAAGAATTTACAGTAGATGATGGGATGACGTTTGCTACATTAATATTTAATGAAATAGAAAGTTTAGATGATTTATCAGTTCCTATTACTATGATATATAATGAAAATTGGAATTCTGAAAGCTTAACAATAACCCAAACAATACTAGGAAATATAACAAAAGATATATTAGAAAAAGTAAATAAATTATATAACAATGTATTATATGACTTATTTACTGAAATAAATTCTACAAAACTATTATTATCACATTCTGATAAAATAAATATTTTAAAACAATATGGTGAACTAACAAGTAATAAATCAAAAAAAACAGTATTTATGGCACCTCAACCAGTAACATTAAATTATGAAAATTTAAAATTAGATAATTCTATTAATATATTATTTAATTATGCAGTAACTGAAAAAGCAGATGGTGTTCGATGTTTACTTTACATAAATAAAAATAAACGAGGTTATTTAATAAATACAAAATTAGATAATGTATTAGATACAGGAATAGAATTTCCTACTATTAAAGGAGAATGGGTATTAGATGGTGAATATATTCAATCAAATAAATTAAATGAACCTATACAACTATATATGATATTTGATGTTTATTGGGCAACCGGAGATGTAAATGAAAAACAAGCTTATAAATATCCATTTAAAAGATTATCTCCTGATATTAAATTTTCTAGAGAAGAATTATTAAATTTATTTAAAACAAATTATTTACCTAATATAAAAATAATAAATAAAGATTTTCATGATTTTAGAATTTTTAATAAAATATATGAATATGGAGCTATAGATTCAATTCATAATCATGAAAATGAAATATTACAAAAACAAATTTTATTAAAATCAAAAAATATATTAAATAAATCTAAATTAAATGGTTATGAATACGAAATAGATGGTTTAATTTATTTACCTATAAATTTACCAGTTGCTTGTGATAATTCTATAGAAGATAAAGATGATATTAGTGGTTCTTGGTTTCATAATTTAAAATGGAAACCAGAAGAAGAAAATACAATAGATTTTAAAGTAACAATATTACAAGAAACAATTACAAAAAAAAGTTTAACTTTTAAAAGAGACATTTTAATGCCATATAAATCATATAATGATAAAGGAGAAGAATTATTAAATTATTACAAAAAAACAATCGTATCTGTTGGATATAATGCGGAAGATGACGATACTTTAGATTATTATTTATTAATGTTAACATCTACTTATAAAAAATCCAAATCACTTATAGAATTTAATCCACCAAACAAAGTAGATGATGTTTATAAAACAAATATACCATTAACAGACAATAAAATGTTATGTGAAAAAGATAAACGTGAAATAAAAAATGGAGATATTGTAGAAATGAGATATAACCCTGACAGTGAAAATGGTTTTAGATGGACACCATTAAGAGTTAGATCCGATAAACAAAATCCACAATATTTTATTTATGCGAATGATAATTGGAAAACAATTACAAATCCAATAACTAATAAAATGATTTCTGGAAATATTGATTTAAAAAACATAGATAATTACATACTAAATGAATATAAAAATTTATATTATTTAAATAATAAAATTAAAAATTTAGTATCACAACCATTAAAAGATTTACATAATTTTATAAAATATTGTTTAATTACAGGAGTTTGTGGTAAAAATCTAGTAACTATAATGGACACATCTATTGGTAGAGGTGGTGATATAACAAAATATATACAAAAAAATGTTAAATGTAAATTTTTATTTGGATTAGATATTAGTTCTATAAATGAAGCTAGTAAAAGATTTTATTATTTAAATACAAAAAAACCAAATACAGTATTTATACGTTATAATACTTCTAAAAATATTATAGATGAAACAGGATTATATAATAATGAACCAGAATTTGAAGAAGATGATATACAACATTCTAAAAATATGATAAATATTTTATATGGAAAAAAAGAATCTATTCCTAAAACATATACAAAAATAAGATCAATTTATCATAATAAATGTAATGATAAATTTGATATTATATCAAGTCAATTTTCACTTCATTATTATTTTAAATCAGAAGAAACATTTAGTGGGTTTTTAAGTAATTTAAATGATAATAGTAAACAGGGTACTTATTTTATAGGAACATGTTATGATGGTGAACGATTATTTAATTTATTAAAAAAATATGATAAACTTGAGTATAGAGATAATGCAAATAATTTAATTTATAGTATAGATAAAAAATATGAAATAGAAAACTTAAATGATAATTTATTTGGAAATGAAATTGATGTATTTATGGAATCAATTGGTCGTAAATATACAGAATATTTAGTAAATTTTAATAAATTTGTAGAAATAATGAAAGAAAATGATTTTGTATTAGAAAGCCCTGTTATATTAAAAGAATACAATATATTTGATGGGCCTTTAAATTCATTTGGTAGTATAATTTCTAAATTATCTAAAATGAAAACAAATTTAATTTTACATTCTAAAAAGTATAAAAATAGTTTAAATATATTAAAAAATGAAGAACTAAAATTACTAAGTTCATTAAACAATTATTTTATATTTAGAAAAAAATAACTCAATATATATATATATATATAATGAAAAAAAAAACAATAATTTTTATTTTAAGTGGTTTATTTTTTATTGCAGTAATTACAGTTGTAATTTTAATAGCAACTGGTGTTTTTAGTTCTACAACAACAACAACACCGGGAACAACAACACCTGGAACAACAACACCCAGAACAACAACACCAAAACCACCAAAAAATGATTGCAATAAAAAACCAGATGATAGTAAAACATATAAGCTAGCATATAGTAACGATAAATCTAGATCACAACAAAACAAAAATAGTAATAAATACTGGTGGAATCCAAAAGGAGTAGAACCTATTAAATGTTATCTTGATATAACAGCTAATAAACAAGTACCCAGTAATTTAGATCAGACAAACTGTAGTAATTATTACGCGATTGGTCCTGATGAAATAGGTTATCAATGTTTTTTTGATAAAGCAAATAAACCTGAAGGTTGTGTGGTTGATTTTAATGGAAATAGTCATATGAATAATGGTTCTTCTTGTCCCAACGATTATAAAGAATCCGGCCCATGGCCTACATCTAAATAAAAATAAAAAAAATAATATTAGTTATTCTTTTTCAACAATAATTAATTCTAATAAACATCTACCATTCTTATTATCTTTTTGTTCATGATTGGTTCTAAATATACTGCCTAATTTAATTGATTCATTTTCACCCACACAATGTGTTTGTTTTATATATTGTTTTTCTGTCATTATAGTTAATGTTAAATCAGTAATTTCTTTTGAGGTAGATGAAGCAAAATAATTTAATTTTTTAGATTTAAATATAAATGGCTCAGTAATACATGGTTTATCATCTTTCGACTCCCATTCTTTATTATCTTGTGATTCATTGGGTAGTATATAATAATTATCATACAAATTATTTGTATGAACTTCATTGTTAAATTTATCAATATTTATATATAAATTTTGATGATATAAATCACAAGTTGGACCAACACCACCCCATATAGTTAATTGTTCTATAAAAACATCACAATCTTTATCTATAATAAGAGGTGTAGTTAAATTTATTTTAAATGTAGTTGCTTTATTTCCCCACCAATTCATAGGTATACATGAGTTTCGATATTTATTCATATCACTTTTACCTACTATATTTTTAACGTGAGGATTTATATCATCTTCACATTCAGCAAATGCTGTGTCCAATACTAATCTTTTTTTATTTTTTCTTTCATTTTTATACTTAAAATTATGATACATTCCTAAACGACTTGCTTCTTCCATTTGATTAATAGTTTTTCCAATATTCATTTGTATATAATAAATACATTATATTTATTTTTTAGAAATATAACCATTTATTAGTTCATAATTATCATTTTTTCTTATATCATTTACATATTTTATACTCAATAAATAGTTAAGTTTATTATAATCTAGTTTTATAGTATCTGTTTTAATATTTAAATAAGATTGTAAACAATATAACATATTGTATGTATAATTCCATATATCTTTCATTTTTTTTACATTTTCTTTAGTATATTTTAGTAATTTATTATATCTATTTATGTAATCCAAAACAGATTGTTCACTTATATGTGTATCTATTTGTTTACTTATTATAATAAATGTATTGTTTTTTTCCTGAATGCTATAATTAAAATTTACAATATAATTTTTATGGTGTATTCCATTAACAATAGAATTTTCTATTGATAAACGATTTTCATAGTTACATATTTTTTCATAACAATATTTATAATATTTGTGAGTATTTTCTGAATAACGTTTACTTATTTTAGGTAGTATATGTTTTTTTAAATAATATTTCTTTATTTGTTTTGGTTTATTTTTATAATAACTACCTTTTTTATAATCTCGAATCAATAATGGATACCATATATCATCTTGTGATAGTATAGTATATAAATCTTTTGATACCATACTTACACGTATCAAGTCAATTAATGTATATTTACACATATTATTTACTTTAAATAAATTTTTGTTTAGTTTTGTGTCTAAATTTTCTTTCACCCAATAACTGGACATATTTTCCAATATAATTTCCAAACATTCCAAAGGTAATAAACTGAACATTGTATATGTCTTTATGTTTTTTATTGATATAGTTTTAGTATATTTTCAAATTAATTTCTAAACAAATATAGAAATTAATTTGAAAACCTAATGTTTATATGTGTCTTATAAAAAACTGAACGTTATATACTAGTAAGTATGCAAAGTCAAATAACTTTGCTTAAAAACCAGTGGACATTACATGAAAAAAAACAAGGAACTTTAGTATATCCATCTCAAAAACAAATTGCTGAGAAAATATACACAGAGTTAACAACAAACAACCGTATATGTGTTACTTTATGTGCACCACCCCAATGGGGTAAAACGGGTATTTCTTTACATTTAGCAAATCGTTTTACAACAACACAAAACGAATGGTTTACTGATATAAATAATGTATTTTTCTGCACAGGTATGTCTGATCGAACAATGGTTAATCAAACTAAAAATAGAGTTCTTCCTTGTTGGAAAAACAATGTTTATCATAGAAATACATTTCATAAAGTTATAAAACAAATATCTGCACTAAAAAACAAACAAAAAGACAAAAATATAGTAATTATATTAGACGAATGTCATATAGCTAATTTAGTAAATCAAGAAATATCAACCAAATTACATAATTTAGGATTATTTGATATAGATTATTTACTATCACACAACATAAAAATTTTACAAATATCAGCAACACCTTCTAATTCTCTGGTAGATTGTTTAAATTGGGATACATATCATACGCAAATAACTGTTCCTTTGTTTGATGGTTATGTATCATTTGAGCAAATAAAACAACAAAATAGAATAAGAGAATGTGTAGATTTAACAGATATAAATGTTTGTAGACGATTTTGTAATGGGTTTTCTGAATTTAGTAATCCTAAATATCATATAATAAGATTATCTATTGTTAAAGATTTATTTGGAAATTCCCCTTATTTGTTAGGAAAAACTAACTTAAAAACTATTTGTAAAGAGTCCAATTATAAACTAATTGAGCTAAATGGTACATTATCCAGAAAAGAAAAGCAACAAATATTCTTAAACTTAGAAAGTCAACCAGAAGTACATACAATAATACTAATCAAAAATATGTTAAGAGCTGGTAAAACTTTATGTGATAAATATATAGGATATTGTCAAGAATCTATAACAAAAATTAAAAATTATTCATCAGAAGTACAAGGATTACCTGGACGATTATGTGGATGGGGTAAACAAAAAGGTAAAGAAGCACCAATTATATACTGTACAACTGAAATAATAGATAATTATATATTACTTTATAAAAACAATTTTAACTATAACTTAGAAACACTAGAATGGAAAGATAGTCGATTAATCAAAAAAGTAAATAAAACAAATGTAAATTCCAAACCTAGTATATTTTATAGCGAAAATACAAAAGGATTAACAAAAATGGATAAAATAAAAAAGATGTTATTAGAAAATAATGGTAAATTTGTCCATTCTAGCGACGAAGAGGACGAGGAGTAAAATCTTTAGTTTCATATTGTTCATGTCTAGGAACTTGACTAAAATTACTTGGTTTATTTGATATACTTCTTAAAATATCATTACTTAAATCTGTATGTCTAGATAATGTATAAAAATTAAAAATAGAATTTATTCTATTTTTTTTACCATAATTAGATCTATGTATATTTTGTAAAGTAATAGATTTGTGTTTTCTAAAATTATTAATTAATTTTTTAATAATATTCATGTTTTGATGCATTAAATATATATATTTACTATTTATTTATATGTTTTATTTTTTGTTTGTTTTTAGTTTTTTTAACTTTTATTTTTTTAGTTTTATTTATAGTTTGTTTGGGTATCAATTTAATAATTTTATCATTACCTCCATTTATTTGATTATTTATTTTTTGTTCTAATGAATCGGGTAGCATTTTAAATTTTCTAGATAAAATTAATTCTTTAATATCATTATTTGATTTATTTTTTTTATATTTACGTTTACCTGCATTCATAGAACTCATCATTAAATAATCCATATTTTCATCTAATTTTTTTTTTCCTCCTTTTTTTGTTTTTTTTACAGATTTTGGTGGTTTAGGTAATTTTTGAACTTGTTTAATTAATTGTTTGTGTTCTTTTTTATTTTTTTTTAGTTTTTTTAAATGATCTATTTTTATTTGTATCATTCTCATATCTGTAAAACCACCAGGAACTAATGATAAATCATTTTTTTTTTCACCGAAATCTAACATTGTTTTATTTACTTGTTTATATTTATCTACCCAAAGTTGTTCATTTAAAAAATGAGGCGGACCTATCATTTCATTTCCTGCTGTTTTTTTTAATTTATCAATAGCTTCATTAATAGGTTTTCTATGTTCATATTTATTTCCAATTATTGTTTGTTTTGCTTTTTTTTTTATTTCATCTGATTTTGTTCCTCCTTTTTTTTTACTTTGTGTTTTTCTTCGTTTTTTACCTCCTATATCAGTATCGGTATTAGTATCGGTATTAGTATCGGTATTATTATTTGTAATTATATTATTAGTATGGTTATAAATACCATGTATATCATCTTTATATGTATTATATTTGTCTATTCCTTGTTTATAATTCTTTTTAATTGTATTTAAACCATTTTTTAAATTCATTTTATACTATTATATATATATATATAGTATATTATATTTTAATAATAATATATATATAAAAATAACATAATATAATGACTATATTGTGATGTCACCGGGTAATAATAATGGTAAAAATTATGGAGGAATGCATACAGGATGTGGGAAAAAAAATAAAACAGGTATATATAATACTGCGATTCATCAAAAAAGACAACCTAATAATATGTTTAAAATAGGAACAAAAGTATATAATATTAAATCAGGACTAGAAGGAGAAATAATAGAAAAACAAAAATATAAATCAATGCGTTCTTTATCAAAAGTAAAATACATAAATAGTACAACACAATATATTCTTAATAAATTATTAAGAACAACCGATTTTTTTAAAACAACCCAAGAAAAAATGCTAAATAAAGTAACAAAACCAAAAAATAAAAATAAAAATAAAAATAAAAATCATACTTATAGAGAAAAAAGAAAAGAATTTAGAAAATACAGAAAATTAACAAATGATAAACTATTAAAAAACTATGATAATAAATGTATAAATATCGATAAACACAATGATAGTGTAAACTATAAATTAAACACAATAAAAGAAAAATTAGATAATTTAGATAAAACAAATTTGAATTATAAAAATATATCTAGAAAATTATTATTAGAATATAATAATGTAAAAAAAACATATAAATTAAAACCATCGTATTTATCTCAAGATGGTTCGTCGCCTAATTTAGCACAAAATGTACATGATTATAGTTCTTATGTAGACTATGTATACAAAGATAATAATATAAAATTAAACGTAGAAGATGATTATGAAATTATAAAACCATACCCTAAACAAACTACACATAAAAATAATAATTCTACAGAAATTCCATATAAAATTAGAAGATTACTTTGGGGTTTTTACTAATTTTTTCATAGGTTTAGGTTTAGGTTTTACTCTTGCATTTTTTAAACCTGTAAAGTGTTCAGTTAATTCTAATATACCGTCTATATTGTTCATATTTGTTAGTTTTTTATGTTTATTTTTATAATATGTATTTATAACAAATATAGTATTAGGTATATTTTTAGATAACATAATATCTGATTTTTCTGAATTTGTTGGAAACGTAAATGCTAATTGTAAACAACTCATTTTGTTTATTTTATATTAATAAATAAATATAGTTTCAAATTATTTTTTAAACTTATTACATTTATTTACTTTATAAATATCACATTTGTTTTTTTTGTGTTTTTTTTTTAATGTTATTTTTTTAGTTTTATGTTTTATACAATTAACTTCAGCTCTATGAGATCCATTAGAACATTTTGGTTTTTTAATTACTTTATGTTTCATACAATTAACTTCAGCTCTATGAGACCCATTTGCACATTTTGGTTTTTTTATTACTTTATTTTTAACACAATTAACTTCAACTCTATGAGACCCATTTGCACATTTCGGTTTTTTCTTTTTAGTTTTAACACAGTTTATATTTTTTCTGCGAGAACCATTAGGACATCTTGGTTTTTTATCTTCTAATAAAACATATTCTAAATTATTATTTAAATTATTATATTTATGTAATACATTTATTACATTTATTAATTTTAGTAAAAATTCATCATCTATTTTATGTAAATTTAAAATAAATTTATTTTTATTTTTATGTGTGTTATAATCCATAAATGAATCATAATACATTTCTTTATGGTTTATTGGTATATCTTCTACATATTCTACTATTTTATCTTTTTCTTTTTGTGATAAATTTATAGTTGGAATATTTGTAGAGTAATTATTTATTTTATTATCAATATGATCTACCATATTTTGTTTATTTAAATTAGTTGTAGTTACATCATCAGATACAGTAAATTGTTTTATATTTCCATCTTTATCTTCTATAAAATTAGTTGTAGGTTTATCTATATTTTTTAATTCTCTATTTATATCTTCTAATTTATTTATATCTTGTCTATAATCTTTTCTCATTAAAAAATTATCCTGTTTTTCTATTTCATTTAATTCATTTGTTTTTAATTGTTTATCTTTTAATACATCTTTTTCTCTAAAATATTTTTGTCGATTTATTATATCATCACGTTTATCTTCTAAAATGTTTTTATAATCATTACTATCTCTATCCAATCTGTTTCTGTCAAATCTATAATCTTTTCTATCAAATTTATTTTTATCTAAACGATCCATACCAAATCTGTTTCTATCTAAATGATCCATACCAAATCGATCTTTATCAAATCTATAATTTCTTCCATCTAATCTGTTTCTATCTAAACGATCCATACCAAATCTGTTTCTATCTAAACGATCCATACCAAATCTGTTTCTATCTAAACGATCCATACCAAATCTGTTTCTATCTAAACGATCCATA
>Ga0257126_1002025_pt1 | contig 13730 bp, 14 predicted proteins | sample SI060_120mmetaG_FD_190151 | JGI IMG/M metagenome (GOLD analysis project Ga0257126, IMG submission 190151) | Marine microbial communities from Saanich Inlet, British Columbia, Canada - SI060_120m | ecosystem: Environmental > Aquatic > Marine > Inlet | place: Canada: British Columbia | collected... | reverse complement strand
AAAAGAGACTCAATCCATATAATGGATTTAACCCAAACATTAGAACTAACTAAAGCTGCTTTAGAAAAAATTTATTCAACAATTACAAATAATGGTAAAATTTTATTTGTTTCTACTAAAAAACAAGCATCTGAAGCTATAGCTGAAGTTGCTAAAGAAACAGACCAGTATTTTGTAAATTACAGATGGCTTGGTGGCATGCTTACTAACTGGGGAACAATATCTGGTTCAATTAAAAAAATGAAAAAATATGAAGCTGATCTTGTTGCTGAAAATAGGGGTTTCACTAAAAAAGAACTATTAAAAATGAGTGTTAAAAAAGATAAACTTGAAAGATCGCTAGGTGGAATTGCAGAAATGAAAAAAACTCCTGATTTAGTTTTTATAATTGACACAAATTATGAGTCTCTAGCAATTGCAGAGTCTGTAAAATTAGGAATACCCATAATCGCTATTCTTGATAGTAATTCTAATCCAGATAATATTGATTTTCCTATACCTGGTAATGATGATGCGCGTAGATCAATAGACCTCTATTGTAATTTAATTAAAGAAACTATCAATAATGCAAAGAGCTCAATCCCAACACCAGAGCCTAAAAAAGATACCGCACAAGATATCAAAGAAACAATCCAAGGAAAAACTGTTCAAGAAATAGATAGAGAAAAACTGGAACAAAAATTTTCAAAAGATAAAAAGGAGACATTAAATTAATATGAGTGATATCAAAAATGTTAAAAAATTAAGAGAAGCAACAGGTGCTGGATTTAAAGATTGCAACCTTGCAATCAAAGAGTCAGGTGGAGATATTGATAAAGCTATTGAGATTTTACGAGTTAAAGGTATTTCAAAAGCATCAAAAAAAATGTCTAGAGATGCCAAAGAAGGTGTTGTTGCTGTAAGTGGCAACGAAACCAAAACATCAGTTATTGAGGTTAACTGTGAAACAGACTTTGTTGCAAAAAATGAAGATTTTACAAATTTTGTTAAAGAGCTTAGTGAATTAAATAATGAAAAAAACTCAAACTTAGATGAGTTAAAAAGTTCTAAAATGAGTAATGGTGAAACGGTTGAGAATAATGTGGTATCTCTGATCGCAAAAATTGGTGAAAAAATAACAATTGGAAAAGCAAAGACTATTAAAAATACTGGTTCTGTAAATAATCATTATTTACATACAGTTGTAAAAGATAATATTTCAAAATTAGCAGTTATTGTCTCGTTAGAAACAAAAGATAATTCTGATGCTGTTAAAAATTTTGGCAAACAATTATCTATGCATATAGCTGCTTCTAATCCACTTGCACTTACATCTGATTTAATTGATCAATCAGTTATTAATAAAGAACAAGAACTTGTAACTGAGGAGTTAAAAAACTCTGGAAAACCAGAGGATATTGCAAAAAAAATAAGCTTAGGTAAAATGAACAAATTTAAAGAGGAAAATTCTCTTTTATCTCAAGCTTGGGTTATGGAACCCAAAAAGAAAGTACAGGATATAGTTAAAGAACTTTCTATTGCTGATTTAAAAATAAAAGAATTTTATAGAATAAAGATTGGAGAATAAATGTTTGACGAAAAGCCTTACAATACCAAAATGGATAAAGCCATTGAGGTATTTTTAAAGGAGCTTTCTTCGTTAAGAACAGGCAGGGCTAATGCAGCAATGCTAGATTTAGTTAAAGTTGATGTTTATGGCCAACAAATGCCTATAAATCAAATTGGTAGCATAACTACACCTGAACCTAGAATGATAAATATTCAAGTTTGGGATGCTAATAATGTTCCATTAGTCGATGCAGCAATTAAAAAATCGGACCTAGGTTTAAACCCTCAAATTGATGGTCAATTAATTAGGCTTCCAGTTCCAGAACTTAATGAAGAACGAAGAACTGAATTAAAAAAGTTGATAAAATCAATTGGAGAAAAATGTAAAGTTTCCATAAGAAATATTCGTAGAGAAGCAAATGAAGAATTAAAAAAACTTTTAAAATCAAAAGAAATTGGTGAAGATGAAGAAAAATCATCTGAAAAAAGTGTCCAAACAATTACAGATGATCACATTAAAGTTGTTGATGAAAAGGTTTCTTTAAAAGAAAAAGAAATAATGACCATATAAAATGAACCCACTCAATCATGCGGCCATTATAATGGATGGTAACGGAAGGTGGGGTTTATTACACAAAAACTCAAGAAATGATGGACATAAAGCTGGTCTTATTACAGTTGAAAAAATAATTAAAGAGTCAATTAAACAAAAAATTAATTATTTAACTCTATATGCATTTTCTACAGAAAATTGGAAAAGACCAAAAAAAGAAATAAATTATTTATTTAGTTTGTTAGAAAATTTTTTATTAAATAAAATAGAAAATCTAAATAAACAAAATATTAAACTTAAAATTATTGGTAAAAAAAATTTTTCAAAAAAATTAAATAATCTATTAAATTCAGCTGAAAAAAAAACATCTAAAAATAGCAAACTTCAAATTAATCTAGCAATTAATTACGGTTCAAAATTTGAATTAATTAATGCTTTTAGAAAATTACACAAAAGTAAAGATCAGATTAATGAAGTTAACTTAGAAAAGCATTTACAAACCAAAAATATACCTAATCCTGATTTATTAATTAGAACAGGAAACACAAAGAGATTAAGCAATTTTTTATTATGGCAATTAGCTTATACTGAAATTTATTTTGAAAAAAAATTATGGCCTGATTTTAATGAAAGAGACTATAATAAAATTATTAAAAAATTTACGTTAGTTAAAAGAAATTTTGGAAAAATTTAATGAAATCAAACTTATTTAAAAGAATCATAACATCCATAGTTTTGTTAATTATTTTATCTTTTTGTCTAATAAACAATAAATATTTATGGTTAATTTTACTGGCGATAACCTCAATAATTTCTCTTTATGAATTTAACGAATTAATTAGAAAAGCTTTTAAGAATAAAAATAAATTAATTTATTTATTTCAAATAACCAATATTTTATTTTTTACATCCTTTATAATTGTTGGATATAAAGCTTATAATTCACCACCAGTAGGGATAATTTTCGTCATACTAATTTGTATATTTTCAGATACTGGAGGATATATTGTTGGCAGACTGTTAGGTGGAAAAAAATTAACAAAAATTAGTCCAAACAAAACTATATCGGGCAGCTTTGGTTCTTTTATTTTCTCTTTATTCCCATTAATTATTTTCTTTATAATTTATCCAAATACAGAAAATTTAAGCCTCAATATCAAAAACTTAATAAGCATAATTTTTGTAAGTCTTTTTCTATCCTTTGTATGCCAAGCTGGAGACTTGTTAGTTTCTTATTTCAAAAGAAAAGCCAAAGTAAAAGATACGGGATCAATTTTACCTGGCCATGGAGGTTTATTAGATAGAATAGATGGCATGATATTTGCTTTACCTGCAGCTTATATAATCGATAAAATACTTTTCTAATTATGAAAAAAAAAATTGCAATTATTGGATCTACAGGTTCAATTGGAAAAACATTAATTAACATTATTGAAAAAAATAAAAAAAATTTTGAGATAAAACTGCTTACAGCAAACAAAGATTACAAAAGTTTATTTAAACAAGCAAAAAAATTTAAAGTTAAAAATCTAATAATTACTGATCTTAATAGTTTTAAAACATTTAAAAAGTATAATAAAAATTTTGATATTAAAATTTATAATAATTTTGACTGTCTAGAAAAGATTTTTAAAAAAAAAATAGATTATACAATGAGTTCCATTACTGGAATTCTGGGTCTAGAACCCACAATTAAAATGATCAAATTCACAAAAAAAATTGCAATAGCAAATAAAGAGTCAATTATATGTGGATGGAATATAATTAAGAAAGAGCTAAAAAAAAATAAAACAAAATTTATCCCTGTTGATTCAGAACATTTTTCTTTGTGGTTTGGTTTAAAAAATTTAAATCCTTTAAATGTTGAAAAATTTATTTTAACAGCGTCTGGTGGTCCTTTGTACAAAACACCTCTTAATAACTTTAAAAAGATTAAAATATCACAAGCTCTAAAACATCCAAATTGGAAGATGGGAAAAAAAATTTCTATAGACTCTGCTACAATGATTAATAAAATATATGAAGTTATTGAAGCAAAAAATATTTTTGATGTGTCTTATGAAAAAATTGAAATATTAATTCATCCAAAATCGTACATACATGCTTTATTGAAATTTAAAAATGGTTTAATCAAGATTATTGCTCATGATACAACTATGAAAATACCAATCTTTAATACACTTTTTTCCGATACTAATAATAAAATATTTTCAAAAAAATTAGATATTGACACCTTAAACAATTTAAATTTTGATAAAGTTGATTCAAAACGATACCCTATGATTAACCTGTTAAAACTTTTACCAAAAAAACATTCTCTTTATGAAACTGTAATTGTATCTGCTAATGACGCTTTAGTAGAGCTTTTTTTGAATGAAAAAATTAAATTTACTGACATTAACAAAAATTTATTTAAAATTATTAAATCTAAAGAATTTTTGAAATTCAAAAAGATATATCCAAATAATATTAGAGATATTCTTGATTTAAATAATTATGTTCGTTTAAAATTATTAAAAAAAGTGTATAAAGTCATCCATGTTTAAAAGACACTTTAAGCTATTATTAATATCCTTCCTTTTTTACCTTTCATTGACACCTTTGTTTGCTGAGGTTGTTGAAAAAATCGAAATCCAAGGAAATGAAAGAATTTCAAAAGAAACAATTTTATTATTTTCTAAAACTAAAATTAAGGATGATTTAAATTCAAATCATATTAATGAAATATTAAAAAGTCTTTATGATACTAATTTTTTTCTAGATGTATCTGTTGAATTTAAGTCAAAAATTTTAACAATACTTGTTGATGAGAACCCAATTATTGAAAATATTACTTATAATGGGATTAAATCTAAAACTCTTAAGGAAAAAATTACTAAAGATCTTAAATTATTATCTAGATCATCTTATAACGAGATTTTGTTAAATGAAGATAAAAAAAGAATAAAATTGTCACTAAAAGACTCTGGTTATTATTTTTCAAATATTGATATTGAAGTAGCTGAACTTGGCGATAAAAAAGTTAATATAATTTTTGATATTAACTTAGGCCCTAAAGCTAAAATTAAAAAAATTACTTTCATCGGGGATAAAAAATTTAAAGACGGAAAATTAAGAAGCTTAATAGTAAGTGAAGAATATAAGTTTTGGAAAATAATTTCTGGAAAGAAATATTTAAATGAGAACCTAATAAACCTAGATAACAGATTATTAAAAAATTATTATCTTAATAAAGGATATTATGATGTGAAAATAAATTCATCTTTTGCAAAACTTTTAAATAATAATGATGAATTTGAATTAATTTTTAATATAAATGCAAATAACAAATTTTTATTTGGTGTCTTATCAATAGAAATTCCTACTGATTTTGAAATTGATAATTTTGCAGAATTGAACAGTTTCTTTGCTGAGTTAAAAGATGAACCTTACTCTATTAATGTAGTAGAAAAAATTCTAGATAAAATTGATGCTATTTCAATAAATGAACAATACCAATCTATAAAATCAACAGTATCTGAAAATATTTTATCTAATACAATTAATTTAACTTTTAAAATTGAAGAAACTGAAAAATATCTAGTTGAAAGAATTAATATTCTTGGAAATAATATTACTAGAGAAAATGTTATCAGAAACCAACTTTATATAGATGAAGGTGATCCTTATAATGAGATATTAAAGAATAAAAGTATCAATGAAATAAAATCTCTTAATTTTTTTAAAAATGTGAACTCTGAGGTAATTGATGGAAATGATGTTAATTCAAAAATTATTAATATTTCGGTTGAAGAAAAAGCTACTGGAGAAATTTCTGCTGGTGCTGGCTTTGGTACAACAGGTGAATTACTTGAATTTGCAGTTCGAGAAAATAATTATCTTGGAAAAGGCCTATCAATAGATACCAGATTATCTTTAAGCACTGAAAGAATAAGTGGTAAGTTCAGTATTAACAATCCAAATTTCAATAACAGTGATAAAGAAGTAAATTTTGGTCTCCAAGCATTACAAAATGATAAACTCTCTAATTTTGGTTATAAATCTAGTAAATATGGCTCATCTATTGGAACAAAATTTGAATATTTAGAAGATTTCAAATTAGGAGTTGAAACATCTGCTTATTTAGAACGAATAGAAATTGATAGTACAGCGTCTGCTAGACAAAAAACACAAGAAGGAAATTACTTTGATAACTATTTAAATTTTAGTTTTGATTACGATAAAAGAAATCAAAAATATAAAACAACAGATGGTTTTAGAAGTGTATATAAATTAAATCTACCAATTATAAGTGATAATAATACTTTGACAAATACTTACGATTATAAAGTTTACTCAGAATTATTTGAAGAAAATATATCGAGTCTTTCTATGAGTTTTAGTGCGTCAACTTCAATTACAGGCGATAATATAAAATTGTCTGAAAGATTATATGTTCCGCAAAGAAAATTAAGAGGATTTGTAAATGGAAAAATAGGACCAAAAGATGGTGATGATTATATTGGTGGTAATTATTATGCCTTAATGAATTTATCTACAACAATACCTCAAATTCTACCTAATGCTCAAAATATTGAAATTATTTCATTTTTAGATATGGCGAATTTATGGGGGGTTGATGACAATATTTTAGATGATGGTAACAAACTTAGAAGCTCAATTGGTTTAGGTATTGATTGGTTTACTCCTATTGGACCTTTAAACTTTTCTTTTGCTCATCCAATAACAAAAAATACCTCAGACAAGACAGAAACATTTAGATTTAATCTAGGAACTACTTTTTAATGAAATTTAAAAAATATTTTTTTTTAATAATAGTTTTTGTAACCAGCGCTAATTTAGTATTCAGTGCTGAGAAAACTGCTTTCCTTGATATTGATTATATTTTGAACAACTCTAACCTAGGTAAATCTATATACGTAGAGCTTAATAAGATAAATAAGCAAAATATCGATAACTTGAACAAAATAGAAAAAGTTTTAAAAAATAAAAAAGAAGCTATAGATAAAACTAAAAATATTACTACAAAAGAAAAGCTTGATGGTGATATAAAATTATTTAATCAAGAAGTAGAAAAATATAGATCAGAAAAAAACCTTGCTCTTAAAAATTTTAAATCAAAAAAAAAAGAAGAACTTGATAACTTTTTAATTAAAATTAATCCAATAATCCAAGAATATATGAAAAACAATTCAATTGATATTATTTTGGAAAAAAACCAAATTTTTATGGGAAATATTAATATAGATATTACAAATGATATTATAGAATTAGTAGACAAAAAATTTAAAGAAAATGGATAAACTTAATAAAGATCAAATTAGAGACTTATTACCTCATAGAGAACCTATGTTGTTGATAGATGAACTTTATGATATCAAAAAACTATCATCGGCTTCAGCGATTGTTAATGTAAAAAAAGATAGTCTTTTTGTACAAGGACATTTTCCTGGCAACCCTGTGATGCCTGGAGTTTTAATTGTCGAGTCATTTGGACAAGCTGCAGCAGCACTTACAGCGGCAGGCATAGACAAATCTACGTATGAGAATAAATTAGTTTTTTTGATGGGTGTAGAGAAGGCGCGTTTTAGAAATCCAGTTATACCTGATTGTAAATTAATTTTAAAAATTGAAGCAATTAGATCACATGGTCGAGTTTGGAAATACAAAGGTGAAGCTTTTGTAAATGAAAAGAAGATGGCTGATGCAATGTGGTCAGCAACTATCGTCGATAGGAAATAAATAGCAACAATTATTGATAATGCAAATTAGTTTGCTTTGATAAAAGCAAATATGCTTAATTCTTTTTTTAAAAATAATGGACCATTTAAAATATCAAGTATTTTAGAATTGATAGATATCAAACAAGATCAATTAAGCATAGATCAAGATGTCATTGACATTAAAGATTTATTTATCTCTGATAAAAACGATATAACTTTTTTTCACTCAAAAAAATATAAAGATTTAGCCAAAAACACTAAAGCATCTTTTTGTATTACAACAGAGTCTTTAAAAGATTGTTTACCTAAAAATTGTAAACCAATTTTGGTTGATAATGTTTTGGTCGCAACATCTAAAATTACAGCTAAATTTTATCCTAATTCAATTAACGATCATTTTGATGATACTGCTGTTGCTATAGATAATACAAAATTAAAAGATGATGTTAAGTATGGTTTAAACGTTTTAGTTGGTAAAGATGTTGAAATTGGATCTAATTGTTTAATTGGTCACAATACAATTATTGAAAAAAATGTATCGATAGGAAATAATTGTTCTATTGGTTCTAATACTATTATTAGAAACTCTATAATTAATGATAATGTCAAAATCTTAGATAATTGTGTAATTGGAAAACATGGTTTTGGTTTTTTTCCAATTAAAGATAAAAATTTAAGATACCCACACATTGGTTTAGTCGTAATTGAAGATAATTGTGAAATTGGATGTGGCTCTACTATAGATAGAGGCTCCATGTCAAATACTGTTATAGGTAAGAACTCATTTTTAGATAACCAAATACATATTGCACACAATGTTAAAATTGGAGAAAATTCAATTATTGCAGGACAGGTAGGTATCGCTGGCAGCACTATTCTTGGCAAAAACATTAGAATTGGTGGACAAGCAGGTATATCTGGTCATTTAAAAATAGGTAACAACGTAGAGATTGCTGGTGGTAGTGGAGTTATAAAAGATGTTCCTGATAATTCAAAAGTTATGGGATATCCAGCTAAAAACATAAGAGTTTTTTTGAAAGAAAATAGATGATACATAAAACAGCAATTATAGATAATAAAGCAAAGATCAACTCTAATGTAAGTATAGGAGCTTATAGTATAATTGGAGCAAATGTTGAGATTGGTGAAAATTCTATAATTCAATCTCATGTAAGTATTTTAGGAAATACAAAAATTGGAAAGAATAATAAAATTTATCCATTTGCATCTATTGGAAATGATCCTCAGGATTTAAAATTTAATGACGAACAAACAAAACTTGAAATAGGTGATGGCAATAAAATAAGAGAATATGTAACAATTAATCCAGGAACAAAAGGGGGCGGGGGTTTAACTAAAGTTGGAAATAATTGTTTATTTATGGTGTCGTCACATGTAGCTCATGATTGTTTGGTTGAAGACAATGTTATTTTGGCAAATAATGTTCCATTAGGTGGTCATGCTCATATAGAAAGTAATGTTATTATTGGAGGTAATTCAGCAGTACAACAATTCACTAGAGTAGGAAAATCTGCAATGATTGGAGGAATGTGTGGAGTTGTAAGGGACATTATTCCATACGGAATAGTTCGTGGCAATAGAAGTATTCTGCAAGGTTTAAACTTGATAGGTCTTAGAAGAAAAAATATTCCAAACAAGGAAATAATAGTTTTAAATAATGCATATAAAGAAATTTTTAAAAATGAAAATTTAACAGAAAATTTAAATAATCTAGGTGAGGATTATAAAAAAAATGAATTAGTAAAAGATGTAGTTATTTTTTTAGAAAAAGATAAAAAAAGACCAATCTGCACTCCCTTTTCAAAATAAAATGATTGGACTATTCTTAGGAGATACTGATTTTTCAGAAATTGTACTCAATACATTAAAAAAATTAAATAAGAAATACTTTATTATAGATTTTTCAAAAAATAATAAATTTAAGAAAGATAAAAATGCTCATAGAATAAGTATCGGTAAGTTTGGAAAAATTATAAGCTTAATTAAAAAAAGAAAATCCAAAAAAGTTTTGTTTGCAGGAAAAATAGCAAAACCAAAGTTTTCTACATTAAGACTGGATCTTAAAGGTATCTATTATATGCCAAGCTTAATTAAAGCAGCAAAGTTTGGTGATGCAGCAATTATAAAAGCTATTATTAAGATATTGGATAATGAAAAAATAAAAGTCATTAGTTCAAATTTTTTTAACTCTGAATTATCATTAAAAGTTGGCAATTATACAAAATTAAGACCAAGCGTAAAAGATATTCAATCTATTAAAAAAGGAGTTTTATATTTTAATCAATTAAATAGTTTAGATCACGTTCAGGCATTAATTGTAAAAGATGAAAAAATTAAAGCCGTAGAAGGAAATCGAGGAACTAAAAAAATGTTATCAAAATTGAAAAAAAAATCAGGTGGAATTTTAATGAAATTACCCAAGAAAAAACAAGATTTAAGAATGGATTTACCAACTATTGGTCTTAATACTTTAAGAGACAGCAAAAAATATGGTCTAAAAGGAATAGTTTTAAAATCTAAAAAGAATATATTTTTAGATAAGTCTAAATGCATAGCTTTTGCTAATAAAAATAAAATATTCATTAATGTCATATGAAGAAAATTTTTGTTTTAACAGGTGAACCTTCTGGTGATAAATTAGCATCAAAAGTTATTTCCAAACTCATGACCAATAATCCTAATATTGAATATTTGTCAGTTGGTGGACCACATATTAAAAAGTTAGGAATACAATCTATATTCGACCTTAAAGACATTACTTATCTAGGATTTACAAGTGTATTGCTAAATATTTTTAAAATAAAAAGTAAAATTAATACAACAGTGGATGAAATTATAAAATTTAACCCTGATATCTTATTTAGTGTTGACAGTCCTGATTTTACATTAAGAGTTGCTGAAAAAGTTAAAAAAATTAACAATAATATAAAGACAATCCATTATGTTGCTCCTCAAGTTTGGGTTTGGAGAAAAAATAGAGTTAAAAAAATTAAAAAGTTTATAGACCATATACTTTTACTTTTTAACTTTGAAAAAATATACTTTGATGAAGAAAATATTAAAAATACATTTGTCGGCCATCCATTAATCGAAAAAAATGAAAGTGTTAAAACAACTTTAAATGATCTAATATCCAATGATAAGAAAATCATATCAATTTTTCCTGGTAGTCGAAAATCAGAAACTAATGTCTTATTACCAATTTTATTAGATTTTATTAATTTGATGAATAAAAAAGACAATTCTTATTCTTATGTTTTTCATGCAATAGATGAGAATAAAGAATTTATTATAAATCATGTTAAAAAAACCAATTTATCTAATGTAGATGTTATCTCTGATGAAAATATTAAATTACAAATTTTATCTAATTCAATATTTGCTGTTTCTAAATCAGGCACTATTTCACTTCAAATTTCAAACTCTAATATACCATCAATAATTATTTACAAACTAAGTTTTATTAATTTTATAATTTTTAAAATGTTGGTTAATGTAAAATTTGCTAATATTATTAACATCATTAATGATGAAGAAGTAATTCCTGAATTATTACAAAAAGAATGTAATGCTGAAGAAATATATAAAACAGTTATTTATTTTTTAAAAAACCCTGAATTAATTAAAAAACAATTAGATATTTGCAGTAAAACTCTAAAAGGAATTAAATCCCAAACATCCTCTTCTAATGAAGCAGCAAAAATTTTAAACAATTATCTTATTACTTAATCTTTTTTCAACCTCTTCTTTACCCAAAGAAATTATTATATCGTATAAACCTGGTCCAAATTTCGATCCTGTTAAAGCAACTCTAATTGGTTGACCAACTCCTTTAAAATTTGTTTCATATTTTTTAATTAATTCATTAATTATAGGTTCAAGAATTTCCTTATTAAAATTACTTATTAGGGCAACTTTACTACTAAATTCTGTTATTATTTTTTTTGCTTCTTCATCTATTAGTTTTAAATCTTCATCTCCAAATTTTACCTCATCAAATATTATATATTTTGCATTATTATAAATATCTTCCAGAGTTTTGGCTTTATTTTTAAGAAATGATAATGATGGTTTAATTTTAGCTTCTTTTTCAGGGTTTATTTTCTCTTTATAAATTTCACAATATTCTACTAGATGTTTATAGAGTTCATTTTCGTCTATTTTTTTTATATAATGTTCATTCATTGATAAAATTCTGCGCATGTCTAGTTTTGATGGAGATTTACCGATGCCCTCTAAGTTAAAATGTTTAATACTTTCATCTAGAGTAAATATTTCTTTATCTTCAAAAGACCAACCTAATCTAAGTAAATAATTCCTTAATGCATCAGGCATTATGCCTATTTTTGAATAGTCATCTAATGTTGAAGCATTATCTCTTTTTGATAATTTCTTACCTTCTATTGTGTGAATAAGAGGTATGTGTGCAAACTGAGGTAGCTTCCATTTCATAGCTAAATAAATTTGCATTTGTTTGAATGTATTTATCTTGTGATCATCTCCTCTAATGATATGCGTCATGTTCATTTGATGATCATCTACAGTTGCAGATAAATTGTATGTTGGTGTGCCATCATTTCTTAAAATTATAAAATCTTCAATTGTGTTATTATCGATTTCAACATCTCCTTGTACCAAATCTTTTAGTACAGTTGATCCTTCAATTTTACTTTTAAATCTTATTACGGGTTTTATATTATTTGGAGCTTCTTCTGAAAGATCTCTCCATTTTCTATTATAGATATAAGGAAGTTTTTTTTGTCTAGCTCTTTTTTTTTGTTCTTCAATTTCTTCATTAGAACAATAACACTTATAGGCATTACCACTTTTTAATAATTCGCTAGCAACATTTATGTGATCTTTAATTTTAGTTGATTGAATATATTCTTCACCGTCATGTTCTATACCAATCCACTTTAAAGACTTAATGATTTGAATTTTATGTTCATCTTTAGATCTTTCTTTATCTGTATCTTCAATTCTAAGATGAAATGTTCCTTTGTTATTTTTTGAATAAAGCCAATTAAATAAGGCAGTTCTCACTCCACCAATATGAAGTGCTCCAGTAGGTGAGGGTGCAAAACGTGTTGCAACTTTAGACATTCGTGATGTTTAGACTATTTTTTTAGAAGTTTCTATATAAAGATACTAGTACACCTTGAATCTTTACTCTGTCTGGACCAAAAATCTTAGTTTCGTAGTTTCTATTAGCACTTTCAAGAGCTACAACCTTGCCTTTTTTTCGAATTCTTTTTAGCATAGCCTCATGCTCATCTATTAAAGCTACAACTATTTTACCATTGTCTGCGCTATCTGTTCTTCTGATGATCACTGTATCACCTTCATTGATGCCAGCTTCAATCATTGAGTCTCCTTGAACTTTTAATCCAAAATAGTCACCATTCTTTTCTAAATTACTTGGTAAAGGAATTCTTGATACTTCATTTTGAATCGCTTCAACAGGGGTACCTGCAGCAATTTTTCCAAGTACTGGAACTTCCATTTCATCAGAATTAATGTTTACTTCGTCTAAACCACCTTTAATTACACTTGGTGAAAAGCTATTGTAGATATCATTCGCAGAAGCTGTTTCTGGTAATTTAATTACTTCTAATGCTCTTGCTTTATGTGCTAATCTCTTAATAAACCCTCTTTCCTCTAAAGCACTAATTAACCTATGAATTCCAGATTTAGATTTTAAATTTAGAGACTGCTTCATTTCTTCATAAGAAGGGGATACGCCAGAACTTCTCAACTTCTTGTTGATAAATAATAGTAGGTTTTTTTGTTTTTTTGTGAGCATAAGAACAAATATCGTACAAATAATGTTCTATAAAAGTTCTTCTAATTTAACAATAGTTAAAAAGACTAGTAAAATATGGGTT
>Ga0257126_1002024_pt1 | contig 13734 bp, 12 predicted proteins | sample SI060_120mmetaG_FD_190151 | JGI IMG/M metagenome (GOLD analysis project Ga0257126, IMG submission 190151) | Marine microbial communities from Saanich Inlet, British Columbia, Canada - SI060_120m | ecosystem: Environmental > Aquatic > Marine > Inlet | place: Canada: British Columbia | collected... | reverse complement strand
TGAAGCAAGTATATTCGAAGATGGATTCTCAGTAGGCCATATCGATGCAAACGTACTGGATGCAATTGGAGGTGATGATTACGAACAGTTAGAAAGTGCTGGAACCATTGATGCCCAAGTTCGATTGGTACCTCCAGAGATGTTTTCGTTTACTCTTGCATACTTTACAGGAAGTAAAGAACACAACATTGCAATGCGTCAACGTGCCATAGATCGTGGATTACGCCTCAATGAATTCGGTTTAATTCCAGAACAAGAAGCTGGAGAACTCAAAGGAATCGAAGCAGCGCAATATTCTCTTCATGCCATGACCGAAGAAGACATCTATGCTCATCTCGATATGCAATGGGTTGCACCTGAATTACGAGAAGACATGGGCGAAATGGATGCTGGAAGTCAACAGGCCTTGCCCCACCTTCTCGAATTACCTTCAATCAAAGGAGCATTGCACAACCATACTGTCGTATCAGATGGAGAGGCTACACTCGAGCAGATGGCTGATGCAGCGCAATCCCTCGGTTGGAACTGGCTCGGAATCGCCGACCACTCTCCTACGCTGAAAATAGCCAATGGAGCGCCTGCTGATCGTCTTCTAGAACAAGGTCAGACCATCAAACAATACAATCAGAAATGGGCAGATGATGGTGTAGATTTCCGACTCTTCCACGGCGTTGAATCAGATATCTTGCCTGGAGGGAAATTAGACCACCCCGATGATGTCCTTAGGGAACTGGACTACGTTGTAGCTTCAGTTCATGCCGTGACAAAATGGAGAGGTAGAGATGAAAATGAGAACACAGAGGAATTACTCAAGGTCCTTGAACACCCAGCAACAACAATCATTGGACATCCTACTGGTAGGATTTTACAAGGTCGTGAAGGATATGAAGTGGACGTATACCGGATTATCGATGCTATGGCTGAACACATTCAAGATGGAAAATTCAAAGCGATTGAATTGAATGCAAGCCCATACAGATTGGATATTGATTACAGACTTTGTAAGTACGCTAAGATTTCGGGAGTACCTGTTGCGATTAGCCCTGATGCACATTCAACGAGAGGATTAGCCGATATTCAATACGGAGTCATGACTGCACGTAAAGGATGGTTGGAAGAAGATGATGTACTCAACACCATGAGCGGAGAATCATTGGCTCAACAACTTGCCCTACAATGAAGCAATAGTTCATCAATCAGTAGCAGGTGGAAAATCCATGCGACTCACACGGACACTCATCATAGGTGGTCTCATGGTGATACCAGGGCTCTTCCTTGGACTCCTTGTTTGGTACCTCCTCGGCCAGCCTCAAAATGGTGAGTCTCCCCTCATTGAGATATTCGCATGCAATCTAATTCCTCTTGCAAGCATAGGATCTGGAATCTTCTTTGGCTGGGTTACGGGCTCCGAATTCGCAGAATAGGTGGCTTCATAATGAAGCGAAGTGAGAAGGCAGAACGCATTCAGCAAATGCTTGAGTCGTTGTATCCTGAAACACCTGTTCCTCTTGATCATGAATCTTCATTTCAACTCCTCGTAGCTGTCCTCATGAGTGCACAGACCACGGATTTGAAAGTTAACGAAGTTACACCAGAACTGTTTCGACAAGGCCCTACTCCAGAAAAGATGGCTGATTTGAAAGTAGAACAAATTCAGATTCTTATCAAACAAGTAGGACTTGCTCCAACAAAAGCCAAGAATATCAAACGTCTATCTGAACTCCTTATCGAACGTCACAGTGGTGAAATCCCCAATACCTTCGACGAACTTGAAGCATTACCTGGTGTAGGGCATAAGACCGCTGGAGTTGTACTTGCACAAGCTTTTGGAATCCCTGCATTTCCCATTGACACACATATTCACAGACTCGCTGCTCGATGGGGCTTATCGAATGGGAGTAACGTAGAGAGGACAGAAAAAGATCTCAAGGCTGTATTTCCTAAACAGGCTTGGAATGATTTACATCTGCAGATCATTTTCTTTGGAAGAGAATACTGCCCTGCCCGATTCCATGATTTGACAACATGCCCAATTTGCTCATGGGCAGCCTCAAAGAAACGGATTTCAGAAGAGGAAAAGAAGAATCGTCCCAAGAGTCGCCGCTCAAACTGATACGCTTAGGTCAAATCCGGATCCAAGAAGTTGAAGCAACATAACCGCTCCAAGTATCAGGAGTGTTATTCTCAAGGCAGGTGTAGTCGTATCTTCATCATAGGCTTCTCGAATGAAAGCATATCCAATCAGTGCAACGCCACCTGTCCCCAAGATTGTTGCAATCGTGTCCATGACTCGTTCAAAGTCATTGTGAGATTCAGTGTCTTTAGCAAACTCGTTGTTCCATCCCGCCTCTTCAGTATCATAATCCACTTGATTTGGGGCTCCGCCAAAATCAGGGAGAAGACTCACAAAGGTGGCAAGAAGTATCAGTATCACACCTATCATCAAGAATTTGTGGAGAGAAAAGAGTCCACCACTCATCATGGCTTGTTGAGGAGGATGATACATTGTTGATTGTGCAGGGGGGCCTGGCAGAGGGGTTTGCATGCTCTACCATTTGGTGAGACAGCATATACTCTTTTTGCTTAAACACCGAACACTGAGGAAGCACCTTCCAAGACTACTGCTGTAATCCATGAGGTAATTCCTGCGATCCAAAGTAACTGAATTGCTTGTCCTGCGGCGCTGGTTTTACCTCCACCTCGAAGACGTGTTGCAATTGCAGATACAGCGATGACTTGTCCGAGTACCAGAATTGAAACAATGATCTTGAACATTCGGATATTGTCATCAACTGATCCCGCATCTTCCATAACAGGCAAAGCGACACCGCTACCAAAGTCTTGCAATGCTCCAACATCGGTTTCTGTCAAATTTGTTGCAACACCTGCAATCGCTTCACCAAGTTGAAGCACAATCGAAATTGTAACGTTAAGTGATGTAACGCTGGCGATAAGGAGACCAAGAGCGACACCCCACATCGTGCTTGCAGAAAGAGAACGGCGGCGACGTAGAGAGAGAAGATTTCCTACTGATCGAGATACCATTTCGGCTGTAGCAGCGGGCTTACCTGATGATTGCGACCCTTCGATGTAAATTCGAGTGTAACGAGAAATTACTGCAGAATTGGTATCTGCGTTGAAGTAATCCCAGGCTCGGTCTGAATCGATACGGGTCGACAAACGTCGTTCAAGTCGATCAATCGAATAATCAAGCATACCAAAATCAACACCTCTTAGAGCTTTGATTGTTGCGGAAGGTTCAGCACTTCTTGCTTGGGCAGTTCCACCTAATGCGCGAATAAAATCGGGATAAGCACCGTCTCTCCTCAGAACATTCACCTCTTCCTTTCGAATCAACCAAGCGGGTACCAAGAACGGTGAAAGAGGTGCTGCGAGTAAAATTAGCCCATATCGGTCCCATTGAGTACTGATTTCACTCCAAGAACTTGTCACGACATAAAGCGTCACCAAAAGTAATACTCCAGAAACGGCTCCAGATGCAAGCAACGCTCTTCTGAAGTTTATTCGGAAAGGAGTATCAAGTTCATCACGAGCGAAAATGAGATCTCGAGGAATTGTTGCCCTGAAGGCGAGCATTGCTGCTGCTTGAATAATGAGGAATAGGAAAGATGCTAGGAGCAAAAATCGAAGTCTTGCTGCTACCTCAATTGGAGCATCGTTCTCTCCACCAACTTCGAACAAGACAAGATGGATTCCTGCAATAATAAGACCAAAGAGACCTGCAGTAACCATGGACACATAGATTTCTTGCATGGTATCTACGCTTTCTAATCTGGTGTCATAGAGAGTGTTATACTGTTCAGCAACTGTTTCTTGCTCAGAACGCATGAACTCATCAATGGGTTGTCCAGCTTCAATAGAAAACGCCATTCGATCAAGGAAATCAGTCCACAGTGGGCTAGGACTCTGTTGCGCTACGATACGTGCTGCTTCTGGCAAGGATGTATTCCATTTATCCACAAGCGTTTCAATACGTTGTACTTCGGATGCCAGTTCACCATAATCTCTCATCTGCTTAAGAATATCAAATATGGTCTGAGCGCCTACTTCTCCAAGTGAAAGAATACCCATTCGAGTGATGAACATATGCATTTCTCGTTCAATCATATTCGCAGCACGAGTTACTTCCAAGAGAGGGAAAGCCATTGATCCTAATGCAGCGATTATCGGCAACAAAATCAGCAAAAGTATTCCTGAGAATCCAGAAAATAAGGCCCCTTCTGCCAAACCTCCCGTTAAGAAAATAATAGATAATGAGAAGATGAGGCCGATGGTAAAAGAGCCACCAACGAAGAGCAGGATGAAACGACTAACCGGCATTTCGAGCCGACGGATGGCAATCTGCCACATCGGCATTCGTTGCATAAATCATCTCCCCCTCATCGGTCTTTTTGACTAACCCAACTATCAACAGCACTATCGAAGGTTTCCCAACCGCTGTTGTAGTAGACGTTTAGAAGACCAAATACGTCATCATAGTGAGTTAAATCTCGATTTACCATTCGATCAAGTGCTGAAGCTCGTCGCAACATTTCATCATAGATATCACGCTTATTTGCGAATCCTGCTTGTGCAGCAATCTTGTTTTCAAGAAGATGGGATTGGAACATACCACGGAAATAATGCTTGTCTTTCAGAGGATCCCATTCAAACATACCACGTGTCAAGACACCGTCGCTGTGCTTGTTGTATCCAATGACTTCGTCGACACCAGTAATTCGACGAACAAGGTTTCCGTTTGTTTCGGTAACTTCTTGGAAAATTGCAAAATTAAGGTTGTCAAAGAAACGAATTGGAACATTGATCGGATCCCCTGTGAAACGTTGAATCATCTTGACAATTGAAGATGCGTGGAATGTAGCGATGACTGGGTGCCCAGTTTGCATAGCTTGGAATGCTGTTGCTCCTTCGACACCTCGTATTTCACCGATGATGATGTATCTTGGCCTAGAACGCAAAGCTGCTTTGAGTAAATCGAACATCTCGACACTTGAGTCTTCATTCTTGGAACTACGTGTGACCAAACGTTGCCATATTTTGTGTGCAACTTTTACTTCAGGAGTGTCTTCTGCAGAATATATTTTCACGTTATGGTCAATGAAAGGAAGAATCGCATTGAGTGTTGTTGTTTTACCCGAGGCGGTTTCACCAGATACCAGAACAGACATTCCGTATTCAAGGCACAGCCAAATGTATGCTGCAACTTGAGAACTCATCGTACCCCATTGAATCAATTGGGTAATTGAAATAGTTTCTTCAGCGAATTTACGAATAGTGAATGATGGACCAAGCATAGAAACGTCATCTGAGAAAATGATGTTAATACGAGAACCATCGAGAAGTGCTCCGTCAATAATTGGATTGTTATCAGATACTGGGCGACCAATACGCTCAGACATAGAACGTAGATACCGAGCAAGTGTATCTCGCTCACGGAATCGTATGTTAGAAGCAACAGTTCCGAATACTTTGTGATCCATGTGAATATGCTTCAGTCCTACTGAGTGTATATCTTCCAGCATTTCATCTGAAAGGAGGGTTTCAAGTGGTCCGTTTTTAATCAGGTCTCGGACAATGATATACCGAAGTCGTGCTCTCTGAGTCTCAGAGACGACGACTCTTTTGTCGTCAAGACCGACTATTTCCCAAAGACGACCTCTACGTCGAGTGCCTATGTTGGCCTCAGAATCTAAGATGGTATATCGATCAATCATTTGTCCAAGAATTGTTTCAAACTCCGAGTCAGTAGTGAACGTAGGAGCAGAGGGTGCTTCTTGTAGAAGAGTCTCAACCAAATCACGTCGAATATTTTCTTCTTCCTCATTTAGTTGAGGTTCAAGACCAAACCAGAGAACTTGTCCTCCTCCGTCCTCATCAGCTGGAGGTTCGTAAATATGGACAAAAACAGGTTCTTTGGTGATGTAAATGAGATTAAGAGGGCGTTGTTTCTTTGCATCTCGATCTAATGGTCCATAATAGACTGGCCTGGAACCGTATTTCTTTTCGAAGTCGTTCACCCATGTTGCTACGTGATTGTGAGCAGCCATTACAGAGGCGAGATCTCCTCGTGCAAATTTGAGTTCTTCATCAGCCATAATTACACCTCAGCTTACCGCCGTAATGTCGACAATGAAGCCCATACCGGGTTCAACTCTCCAGCCGATTGTGGATTGTACAGGACCTGCAGCTCTCAAATAGCGAGTCACAATTAGCGTTCTCTTCAAGTCTCCACCGATCAGATTCGTTGTAAGATCAAGAACAACTTCTGCGCTAGCACGCATTGAATGAAGGAGTTTATGATCCATCTCATCTCGATCAACCGTGAGCATTATACTCCGGCCAGTTGATGCGATTCTTCTCAATCGTTGAATAAGATTGAATCGATCTTGGTCATTCATACCATCAGGCATGAGAGAACTTGCAGCATCAATGATGATGATATCTGCTTGTTCGATTGCTTCACTTTCAAGGACTTGGTCGATACCAACATTTGGAATTGGTTCAGCAACAGTACCAAATCGCGAGAAGATCATCAAATTACCATTGGTTAAGGCATCAGTGACGCCATAACCGATGGATTCAACTTGTTCAATCCAACCACGAGTGGTTAATTCTGTTGTAATTACAAGTACCTTAACTCCATTTTCAAGAAGGCCATGTACGAATCTCTGGCTGACCAGGGACTTTCCAGCACCAACTTCACCAGCCAGTAAGATGAGGCTGCGATTGGGGAGTCGAAGACCGAGTGAATCGGCAAGACTGTCTGTTTCAACATCGTAAGGGAATCCATCCTCAATTGGCTTTGGTTTCTCAGTTAATTTATCAACCATGTAAACGCACCTCCAATGAAATTGTGTCTGTACCACGATAACCGTTGGTAACCTCAGATGAGACGATGACCGTAAGAGAAACATCAGTCCCATTGGCATATGACCAAGATGTTGAGTTAACTGTTACTTCGACCAAGTGATTGGAATCCCAATCAGTACCTGCTGCAGGAATTATAGCAGTAGTAATCGAAGAGGTCACCGTAGATCCATCAACGAGAACAATGAGTGTACTCGTATCGAGAAGAGTCGTACCAGTATTTTGCAAGTAAAACGTCATCTCATCAGGATTTAGTGTGCTATTGTAGGCAACCATCATAGGGTCTCCTGCAAATCCAAGACTTGTATCTTGGTTAACTTCCATCGCACGAGTTTGATCTTGAGATGCCCTTGCCATGTCCCCCCATTGATTAATGAGAACGACACTTACAAGCCCTGAGACCAGCAATGCTGTTGTCAAGAAGATGAAAGAAGATGCTCCGCCGTCTGCCATTTAGTCACCTCATGCTAATGTGTTTACCATTGTTAATCCCATCGATGTCAATGAAATTCGTTCGTAGGATGTAGCACCGTCTTCAGCCCATTCGATCTGAATGGTTTCGCCTGGATACCAATGTGTGGTAATACCGCTTGTTACCGAACCAAGATTGGTTGGTTCTTCGCTGGTACCTCCATCAAGGAAAAGCCAAGCTTCTCGATTCTTGATGGTCACTGGACCTGTATTCGTTAAATTACTGTAAATGAAATTCCCTATATCTGATGAGAATGTTGCACCTGTTGAAGTAAGCGGTTGACCTGATATGTCAACGATAATTGTAGGAGGGGACGAGTAATTCCCGCGATTGGTGATTGTCACGGTTTCTATTCCTCCTGCAGCGTCGACTGTGAAGGTTCCTGAGAACCCTCCAGATCCACTTTGTTCAACGAGTGTTCCATCTTGGTATCCGCTTCCATTCGTGGTGATGGCAACGGTCAAGACCGCACCTTCCCACAATGTTGCGTCATCGATTTGGAACGATGGTATTGGCTCTCCGGCATCATCAATAATCTCAAGGCTGGTTTCCATTCTGTTGTCAAGACTTTGCACTGCAAGCGCAAAGACCAACATCAGAGATGTTCCAACGATGAGAGCACCGATTCCGACCGAAGCACCCATGTATCATTCCTCCGAAAAGGGAGTTTTATTTCTCCAAGATTCAACGATTGCAGAGAATGTCAACAACTTTCGGTGTGAAAGGTGATCATTCAATGCAGCTTCTGCTTCGCCAGGGGCTGCAAGTTGAACAATAGCGAGGACTGAACGCCCTTCAACATCGGTCAACATACCGCTTTGAACTGCTTTTTGAGCAAAACTGACTGCTGCCATACCGGATAGATTATCCAGCAAAAGGGCTGCAACCATTGCTGCTCCAACACCATCGTTTGCAACTTGCTCGTAAGAGCCCTTTGCAAGGAATGGGTTTGCAGCAAGTGCTTGTGCTTCATACAATTCAACAAGTCGTGCTTCGTCTGAATGACGTAGGCGATCAACGCCGTCTCCGACAGGAAGTACTTTCCCGTCAGCGGTGACAATCGTATCGCCAGTCATTCCATCGATAGAGTGATCATCAGCCCCTTCCGTTCCATGGTCTTCGGATAGTTCTCCATCTGCTACAGCAGGGGACGAGATGGATTCTTCCATCTTGTGCTCTACTAAGCGGAGTACATCCTCGACCATGTCGAGACGACTGCTAATCATTCGTTCTAATCCAGATGTATCAACCTGAGCGTTAACAGGCGCTGCCGGAGCTAGCGTTGCTGCAACACTTGGGACTGATCCTATACTGTTTAGGCGTGCTCGAGTCGGACCGGGTGAAATGGTCCAAGCATCTTCTTCACTCAATTCCCCTTGCTCAGGGAGAGGCACTTGTTCGATGGCCACATTGGCCATGATTTTCAAGCGCTCTTCAGCGAGTTCAGCGTCTGCATCCCGGTCGTTTCCTGCACTGCCACTAAATGGCCATGCCATGGTACAACCTCCTGCGTTGTCATACCCGAAGGTAAGACATTACGCAGGTCGACTCAGACCACCACTGCACCACGTGAATTGTCGTTTACCTTCAGAATATCGAAGGTTGAACCGCCACCAACAACGTGAATGTACATAGATGCACGGGTGTTGTCATTGAACAGCGCAGTTGGACTGCAATCTTGGTCAACATTGTCGTTGACGTCGATCTCAATTCTGTAAGAGATGCCTGCTTGGACAGTTGTCGCTACTGCTGGAGCAGCACCGTTAGCGTCAAGTGGAATAACCAAACTGGTTCCTCCTGCTCCTTGAGTATCGTCAAATTCGCCTGCTGTTCTGTCAGTGGCTGGAGTTGCGCCAGCACCGCCGTCAGGATCTTCACAGAATACCTGCCAAAGAATGTCTCCAGGAGCAGTATTGTCAGATCCAGCCGCTAGACGGAAGTAGACGACGAATGATTCAGTAGGATCGTCAACGAATACGTTGAGGATCTGTACTTTACCAGACATTTCGTCAGTGGTATCGTCTCCAGTTGATTGAGCGTTCTGTTGTAGTTTTTCAGCAGTCTGAATAATGACCGCAGCAGCTACAGCAGCAACGAGGATAAGTGCGATGAATACAATCATTGCACCGATACCAATTGCAGCTAGGTTATCGTTTTTCAAATTCTTTTCTTGTGTGTTCTTCATCTTAAATCACCTCAAACTACTACGTCACCAACAGATGGTGAACTGCCGTATTGTAATTCCTCGTATGTTGATCCTCCACCGTCGACGGTGAGGATTAGAATATTGTCTTGGTTTGCAGTTGGAGCGCACTCATCGATTTCCATTACGAACACATAGGTTGTTCCTGGATTCAATGTGATAGCAGCTGCGCCAGCACCGTCTTCAGTGTGGACTGTTGCACCAGTAAGGTCACCTTGTGCGAAAACAGTATCAGTTCCTGCTGCATTCTCACAAATAACGGTGTACCCTACGTCATCGCCTTGGGTTGGTTCAGAACCCGGAGCCAATTCGAATGTCACGAAAAGATCGTGATTCGCAGGGGCTGCGGTTGTTGCCTCGATGATGATGTTGATCAGAGTCACTTTCGTGGACATCTGCTCTTGGGTGTCATCACCACTGGCTTGTGCGTTCTGTTGCAGCTTTTCTGCGGTCTGTATAATGACCGCTGCTGCGACTGCTGCAACAAGAATCAACGCAATGAATACAATCATTGCACCGATACCAATTGCAGCAAGTTCGTCTTGCTTCGTTTCTTTTTGGTTTTTCATTTTTTTCACCTTTTTTTTTACTCGTCCTTCCTCAGAGAGGTTGGAAATGGATGGGGTCAAGAAGCACCTCCTTGACCCAAGTCGATGCGAAGTGGCATGCGTATAACTGCTACTTCATCTGGAGTAAGTCTGCCAATGAATGGCACTTTGTCAGCTGTAAAGCCTGGAGGGAGCCAAGGATTGATGAGAACATCTGATAGAGGTTCCATCGAACGATTTTGAGCACGAATAGTTACCATGACGTTACCATTCCTCATTTCATACCCAGTCGCTATTGAAAGTTTTCGTGAAAGTGGGATTTCATCTGAACCATGACGACGGCTAGCATTGATTTCAAAGCGAACTGGCAAGTTACCGCCTGGACCAATGACAGGCACGTCGATAAACGATGGATTCGAGATCCATCCTCTTGGTACAGGAGGTTGTAATCGCATCATTGGAAGAGGAATATCCCCGTCATTGATGATGCGGACGAGGAGGACTCCTGTCTCCCCACCTGCCGGCCATCGGGTATCGACTGATAACCAAAAATGTCTGAACAGGAATGGATTGAGAGTTGAAGAGTTACCACCAATGAGATCATCGACAAGATACTCAACTTCGGTAGCTGCGTATCCAACATCACCGATTTCTGCAGCACCAGTAGCGTTTCTAAGTCTGCGAAGAACGTTTTCTACTTCCTCTTCAGCGAGAGCTTTCTCACGTAGCAAACGGTGAAGCATGGCAATACTTCTGCGTAAGTAGAGAACATCTTCTTCCAGCACATCCAGGGCCTTCTCTGCTTTTCTCACGCTACGACGTGCTCTTCGTAGTCGGTGTGCTTCGAGGAATGAACGTGCTTGAAGCATATCAAGTTCAGTCGTAGCTAATGAATTGACTTCATCACTTACAACACCTTGAACGAGGGTCTCGAGTTCTCTGCTTGCCTGCATAAGGCGTTGCGCACTTTCTGTTGAAGCAGCAATTGCAGCTTGCGCACTTGCCAAATCACCGTCTTCCAGTTCTGAATCCATTGAGAAATCGACGTCCTCAGTTTTGCTCTTCGCCATCAGACATCACCTCCTCGTTTGACTCAGCTGCAATTGCAGGCTGGGGTGGTTCGATGATTGCTGATAGGTCAAGTCCTTCCATGGCAAGATCATTGAGTAAACGCGCAGGGTCGCCGAGATCACGTTCAATTCGTGTTGCTTTGACTTCGATGTCAGTTAAGCGGCCGTAGAGCGAACCATACATGTTGTTCGAACGTCGTAGGATAATCCAAACGACGATTGTAGAGAGGAGGATGTAGCCAACGAGAGAAATCAAATTTGCTTCATCAGGTGACATCTGCGGAGGTAATCCCAGAATAACGGCTACAAACCCAAGAAGAGGAAGGCTGAGAATTACTGTAAGTTGCCTCCTAGAGTCTGCCAATGCTTGGAAGTGATCTGCGTAAATGGTCGAGATACCTTTTCGAGCACGCTGGTAATCTTCGTGAATATATCTAAATTCTTCACTACTTCGCCATGCCATGCGCCATACCCATAGTGCGGTGATAGCGATGATAGTTGGACCCCACCAGATGTAATCAAGCAGGTGGAACGAGAAACCAAGCATGATTACGCCGGAATAAACAGCACCAAGTCTGTATTTCTCATTCTGATTTGTAAGACCCAATAAACCAATTGTAATAATCAATGCAATTCCAAAGCCTGCAAGTACTGTAATCGGAGCCGGAGCACTTGAGTCCACTGTTTGTTCAAATTCTACTACGTCGTTAATATCGATGTTGCCCAAAGCATAGGAAGAAACGATCGAGACTGTACAATCTGCATCTACACCTTGCTCCCACCAATCAAGAGTCTCACCAGTAACCTGCCAACGAAGAGTTTCTTCAGCCCCTTCAGGTAAGAAGGGGACAACAGGTGTTTTGTCGTTAATGACGAGCCCTGTGCACTCAAGATTTGAATTGACGCCCAGTGCTAATGCTGTACCTTCGTTCTTTAAAGTGAATTCAAGATATGCTGTTTGACCTTCCATCAATTCATCGAGTTCGTTACCATCAGCATCGACAATACGTTGTGAGAATTTGTCAATCATTGGATCGGCATACTCATCCAGAGCAAATGTGAAGGTTTCTTCGGTGTATACGGTGTAGCCATTATGCTCATCAGGATGATAGAGGCGTAGATCCAAGTCAAAGCCATCTCCTGGAAGGATGTTTGGCCGGTCAGGCACCTTAACCATGAAGATCAATGGAGGCGATTGTACATACTTGGCTCGCAGAGGTAGTTCGATGACGTTTGTTCCAGGAACACATGGCTGTGTCAAGTTAAGATAGTGAGTGGATTCAGTACCTTCAAGGTTAATGATGGAAATATTCCAAACATAATCATCCTCTAAGAGGCCTATTGCATTAAAATCCAATAGACGAGTTATACCACATATTTCTATGGAGTAATTTGTAGGTGCATCATTAGATGAAGGAATGTGAGAGTATGGTATAAAGACTGCAATTGGATCATTATTCGCAGGAGCCTTAAGTTGATTTGCATAGCCTATGTCGAACAAACGCTTCATTTTTAATTCAGTTGTAAATTCCCCACTGCCATCAATATCGACATCTGTAGGAGTAAGGGTGATGCGGAAGTCAGCTGCAGTTGTCAAATCTGGATTTGTCTCAACCGCATTAACACCTACTGTCAACGATACTGGGACGTTCCTTGGTAATGACAACTGCGTAGGAGATGTAGATAGACTCCAGTCATTGCTTTCAATAGTAAGACCAGGCATGAAGATTTGGTATCCAACGTTTACAACAACATCTTTGTTTCCTGTATTTGTGATAGTTGCAGTCCATTCACGATTATCGCCTTGATGGAAGAAATATTCATTCCCCCATCCATCGAGTGTGTAAGTGAAAACTGGGGCGACGAGAAGTTCTACCTTGGTTTCAACATACACCTCACCAGTAGCAGTGTTCGAAACCGTAATGTTTGCATCATGGATTGCACCGTTAAGCATGTCATCTGTACCATCAAGTGCTGGAATAGTAATATCAAAGGTACCAGAAGAGGCTCCATCAATTGGAATTGTAAAGGTCTGGATAACTGGCGTTGTATCCCATCCTCCATCGACAGAGATGTTTACATTGACTGTTTCAACAAGGTTGCCTGTATTTTCGAGATCGAATGGTAAAGTGACAATGGTACCTGGGACCGCAGCAAGACTGTCGGGTGTGCTAATAAGAACATCATGAACCTCAGACATGTTTGCAACAATGTTTGCATACAATTCGACCAAAGAGCCGTTTTCATCAATCATGGAAACAGTCAAATTAGCCATGTAGAATTTATCAGCGCTGGCTTCTTGTGTTGGAATGATGTTGACTCGGACTGAAGATTCATATCCTGCGGCTATGATGACACTGCTTGATGTATCAAGTTCAAACGCGACATCATCATATCCCCCGTCATCGAGGGAAACACTGTACGTTGTCGGCCCATTACCAGAATTCTTAATCACAACAAAAGCAGATGGTGATTCATAAGGGGTTGCCTCAATCGTTTGATTCGCTGGCATGAGAGAAGCGTTTACTGTTTCACCAACTCGGATATCCATAG
>Ga0257126_1002019_pt1 | contig 13783 bp, 9 predicted proteins | sample SI060_120mmetaG_FD_190151 | JGI IMG/M metagenome (GOLD analysis project Ga0257126, IMG submission 190151) | Marine microbial communities from Saanich Inlet, British Columbia, Canada - SI060_120m | ecosystem: Environmental > Aquatic > Marine > Inlet | place: Canada: British Columbia | collected... | reverse complement strand
AAGAACTTCATTCAAGTTCTTCGCAAAATGCTCATCCTCTTCTTTATACTTGGCAAAGTAACGGCGCACTTTGTCCTCGTGATTAGACAGACATTGTACGGCATACCATCTCATTCCAGTTGATAAAGTATCATTCATGAAGTGTAAGGATTAGCTAGACCGAAGGTATTGAGTTACAAACTCAACCCAATTAGATAAAGAGAAATCTGAAACAGAAATAAAGCAGCCCAGTATAACTACTCCGATTACAACAACTATTGTGGATTCGCGAAGCTCGGCAAAAGTGGGCCAACTTGCTTTTCCTAATTCAGCAATAGTCTCCTTGTAAAAGGTTCTAACTTTCTTAAACGGATTCAATTTTGTTATAAATGGCGGGAGAAGAGGGACTTGAACCCACAGCCTACGGTTTTGGAGACCGTTGCTCTACCAATTGAGCTATTCTCCCCAAGTTTTAATTGGGTGGATTTGCGAGTGTAATCTAAGTGATTAAGAAATTTCAGTAATGTTACCCGCTCCAATAGTTTTGCCACCCTCGCGAATAGCAAATCTTTGTCCAGGTTCCATTGCGATTGACTTTTGAAGTTCTATTTCAACACCCAAATTGTCGCCTGGCATTACCATTTCAACACCTTCAGGTAGCTGAACAATGCCAGTAACATCTGCGGTGCCAAAAAAGAATTGCGGACGATAACCCTTGAAAAATGGGGTGTGCCTTCCACCTTCTTCTTTGTTGAGAACATAAATCTGGGCTTTCGCTTTGACATGAGGCTTTATGCTTCCTGGAGCAGCAATTACATGGCCTCTTTGGATATCAGCTTTTTCAATTCCACGAAGCAAAATTCCTACATTATCACCTGCTTGACCTTGACCTAATTCCTTCCGAAACATCTCAACCCCAGTGCATGTAGTCTTACGAGATTCTCCAAGGCCTACAATTTCAACTTCTTCACCGACCTTGATTCTTCCGCGTTCAATTCTTCCAGTTGCAACAGTACCACGTCCTGTAATAGTGAAAACGCCTTCCACTGCCATCAATAATGGTTTGTCAACATCACGAACGGGTTCGGCTACTTCAGTATCAATGGCATCCATTAATTTCTGAATAGAACCTAAACCCAATTCACTATCTTCATTTTCAAGTGCCTTGGTAGCAGAACCGCGGATAATTTTTGCGTTGTCGCCGTCGAATTCATACTTGCTTAATAAATCGCGGATTTCCATGTCTACTAATTCAAGTAATTCTTCGTCGTCACCCGACATAAGGTCGCACTTATTTAGAAAAACGACCAAATTAGGAACATCTACTTGGCGAGCAAGGAGAATATGTTCTCTAGTCTGAGGCATGGGGCCAGTAGTAGCGTCTACTACTAATATAGCTCCGTCCATTTGTGCCGCACCTGTGATCATGTTTTTAACAAAATCAGCGTGACCAGGGCAATCTACATGTGCGTAATGTCTGTTTGCTGATTCGTACTCAACATGAGAAACTGCAATCGTTACAATTTTAGACGCGTCACGTACTGTTCCGCCTTTCGCTATATCGGCATAGCTTTTTACTTCAGCAAGACCTTGACGGGCTTGTGCATGCAAAATTGCTGTCGTGAGTGTTGTTTTACCATGGTCTACGTGACCGATGGTACCTACATTAACGTGGGGTTTTGTGCGTTGGAACTGTTCTTTGGCCATTTGTTTGACTTAGTTTGAATTTTATGTGGAGCCCACGAGCGGATTTGAACCGCCGACCTCGTCCTTACCAAGGACGCGCTCTACCGACTGAGCTACATGGGCGGGGGGCATGGAGTTAGAGAAAAGTGTTTTAAGGTAGAGAAAAGTGATTTTTTGTCAAGTAAAACCAAATTTTTGTCCCAAACATGGTTCAACATTTTATATTATAAACTTGATTTACTTAGAAAATTTTTAGATAGTTTAAGTCGGAACGCGGGCGTAGCTCAGTTGGTAGAGCACCACCTTGCCAAGGTGGATGTCGAGGGTTCGAATCCCTTCGCCCGCTCCATTTTAACTTAATAGCAACTGAACGAATTCTTCTTTTATTTCGGGTTTACAGGCTAGTATTGAAGTATAATCCTTCTTTTTTGAAAAATCTACTATCGATAATCCTGCACCTTTTAAAATTGGTATTAGTGGTAGAATGTCATAGGGTTTTAAATCTATATCTAACATTGCATCAGCCTTTCCTGTACATAAAAGATAATACCCATAACAATCACCCCACGTTCTAAATTGAGCCTCTCGTTTCTTTAACATTTGCCAATTTGAAGCAATCGAAGACTGTGCTAAGCTTTTTTCGTCTGTTGTAAGAATGAGAGCTTCATCCCATGAAACAAAAGATGAACATTTTGTACTTATTCCATTTAAGAAACAAGAGTCATTATCTCCAACCAATAAATCATTTCCCAATTTAGGAAGTCGCATACAGCCATATGTAGGCGATTCATCGTACAAATACCCTATCAAGGTTCCAAACAAAGGAATCCCCCTGGCAAAACTAAATGTTCCGTCAATCGGATCAATAATCCATACGCTTTCCGCACTTTTTTCTTCATTTATTAACTCCTCACCCAGTATTCCGTGACTCGGATAAGATGTTTCAATATTTTTTCTTATATAATGTTCAGTATTTAAATCAACATCTGTAACGATTGTTCCATCGCATTTTTTTCTTTTATTTACAATATTTGTATCAAAGCATTTATTGATAGATAAAGATGTTTCGGTTGTAATTTTTTCTACAAATTCAGTAAAAACTGGAAAACTTATTTTATTCATTTAGATTTATTTAAATATGCAAATTTTAGCCATGGATTTTGAGGGTTCACTTTCCAATGGAATACGAGAAATAGGTTTAATCAAATCAGAAAACTCCACCATAGTGAGTTTAACGGAACAAACAATTCGAAATGAAAATGAATGTATCGAGTTCTTTAAAGCAGTATTTAAAAAAACACCTGACTTTATAATATCACACAATGTACCAACAGAAAGAAATCTTCTCAAAAAGTATCTACCTTACAGTAATGCTACTGGTACAAACCGTGGTATGGAGTGGGGACCGTGGCTCGATACCAAAGAAATGTATAAAATACTTTATCCCCAACTGGAAGAATACGGATTGGAACACTTAACTAATATTTTTATTAAAGAAGAGAGTTCTGTACTAGCTAAAAGACACTGCCGAAAAAATAAAAGAACCCCACATAATGCGTTGTATGATACAATATGTGCTTTCTTGCTTTATAAAAGACTAGCAAATATCGTAAATATAAAACAATTTATTCGCTAGAGTCAGTTTCAGTATCGGGATCAGTGTTAGGGTTAACTGTATCGGTTCCTGACTCGTTTTCTAGTGAATTTTCGGATTCTGCTCCCTCCTCTTCGATTTCATCACCTTCGTCAAGTTCTATAACTTCAGAAATAGCTGTTAATTTGTCTTTACCTGATAAATTAACGAGCTTAACCCCCTTCGAACCTCGACTTGTTTCCCGTACATTATTTACAGGACAACGAACAGCTTGTCCGTTACTTGTGATCATTAAAATTTCACTCTCCGGATCTACGCTCAATGCACCGATTATCCTTTCAGTATTCATTGCAGTAACACCCTGACCACCCCTTTTCCTTGGGGTAGCATCTTCAAGCGAATCACTATCAAGTTTACCACCATTTGGAAGAAACGCACTAAAACGAGTGCGGATACCTAGTCCATTTTGTCCTGCAATCAGTAATAATTTTTGATCATCGACCACCAGACAAGCATCCACTTGATCTTTGGGTTTAAGTCTAATCCCACGAACGCCCCTAGTCACTCTGCCCTGGTCTCGTAATTGATCACAGCAAAACCGCAGTCCTTTTCCGTTTTTGGTTAGAATTAAAATATGATCATCGGGATTAGTTTTTATTGCTTTTAGTACGATATCACCTTCATCTACATTGATTCCAATAATTCCACCCTTGCGATGGTTTTTATACGCATTGATCTTTGTTTTTTTGACTACTCCTTTTTGAGTACATAAAACCAATGATTGATCAGATTCAAAAGAATCGATGGCAATAAGGGCGGCAACCTTTTCGCTCTTTTGCATTTCGAGAAGATTGATTATATTTCTACCTTTAGCAATCCTACTTCCTTCTGGTATTTCATAAGCTTTTCCAACATAGACACGACCATTTTTCATGAAAAACATGAGTGTGTCGTGTGCATTGCAGGTTTGTAAAATTTCGACAGGATCTTCTTCCTTTTGACCACTCCCAATTACCCCTTTTCCTCCACGATTTTGTGAACGAAATTCTTCGACACCAGTTCTTTTTATAAATCCGCTTTTTGTAATCGTAACAACACAACCATCATTAGGAATTAAATCTTCCATTCTAACGTCACCCTCATACTCGGTTATTGTGCATTTTCTTTCGTCTGCGTATACATCTCTCAAAGCACTTAATTCATCTTTTATTACAGATAAAAGTATATGCTCGTTTTCAATAATTTCTTTGAGGCCTGAAATAATTGTCATTAATTCTTGGTACTCAGCGTCGATTTTCTCTCTTTCCATACCAGTCAATTGGTACAAACGTAAATCAAGAATTGCATTCACTTGCCTGTCAGAAAGAGTATATTTTGCGACTAAATTAGATTTAGCTTCGATTCGGTTTGCTGAAGCTCGAATTATACGGACGAAATCATCTAAATTATCCTGTGCAATTTTATAACCTTCTAATATATGAGCACGATCCTCAGCCTTCCTCAATCTGAATTGTGTTCTTCTAAGAATAACCTCTCTGCGATGATCAACATAACATTCCAGCGCTTCCTTAATATTCATCTGTCTTGGTCTTCTCTTATCTAAGGCCAATAGAATAACGCCAAAACTACTTTCAAGTGCAGTTAGTTTGAAAAGTTTGTTGATCGTAACTCTCTCAATTTCTCCGAGTTTAAGCTCTACAACGATACGGGTCGTTTCTGTCGATTCATCTCTGAGATCGCTCACTCCATCAAGAATTTTCTCTTTCACCAAATCTGCAATTCTGGTCACTAGAGTTGCACGGTTTGCATTATACGGAATTTCAGAAATTATTATTTGTTGTTTTCCATTCGGCAATTCTTCGGTAGTTATTGTGCCTCTCATTCTTACAATGCCACGACCGGTATGCATGTAGGAATTAATTCCGGATCTACCCGCTATTGTACCGCCCGTTGGAAAATCGGGCCCCGGTAGTATTTCCATAATTTGTTCAATCGTACAATTAGGCTCATCGATTAGTAAGGTTACAGCGTCAATCAGTTCACCCAAATTATGAGGGGGTATGTTAGTGGCCATCCCCACGGCAATACCAGAAGAACCGTTCATCAGGAGGCAGGGCAGGGAAGAAGGCAAAACTGTAGGTTCAGTAGAACTTTCCTTGTAATTAGGGGCAAAGTCGACTGTATCTTCATCGATATCCTTGAGTAATTCTTCCGCTATTTTAGTTAATCGACATTCTGTGTATCGATATGCTGCCGCAGAATCTCCATCGACAGAACCAAAATTACCTTGACCATCTACCAACGGATACCTCATTACCCACGGTTGTGCCATTCTTACTAATGTATCATATACCGAACTATCTCCATGCGGATGATAATTTTTTAAAACTTCTCCCACTACACCAGCGCATTTATCGTAAGCCCTACTGTGCAACAAACCCTCCCGTAGCATAGCATACAACACTCTCCGATGAACTGGTTTAAAACCATCCCGAACATCTGGTAAGGCTCGACTCACTATCACTGACATCGAATAATCGATGTAAGCAGATTGCATAATGTCGCTTATATTTCCCGAAAAGAGTGATTTATTATTGTCTGTCATTATAAATTTATTAGGCGTCTAAAAATGAAACATTCAAAGCATTATCTTCGATGAAAGCTCTGCGCGGTGGGACTTCTTCACCCATTAACATTGTAAAGATATTATCAGCCGCTATTGCATCCTCTATTTCCACTTTAATTAAACTTCTTTTTTGCGGATCCATAGTCGTTTCGAAAAGTTGCTTCGGGTTCATTTCTCCCAGTCCTTTATATCTTTGTATTTGAAGTCCCTTCCTGCCTTGCTTCCTTATTGTTTCTAAAAAGTTTATCACTGAGAAGATGTCTACTGTTTCTTCTTTGTTTTCAGCACCGCTATTGGTTACTATATGATAATCTGATATTTCTTCTTTGTTAGAAAAAAGCGTATAATTAATCCCTAATTCATTGCATTGTTTTAATAATTTCTCAATTTCGTATGATTCATATATTTCATGAATTGAAATCCTTTGACTCACCTTCAAGCCATTTAATTCTATTTCTCTACTGACCGAATCGAGCTCATTTTCTTCAACGATATTTTGTGATAACATGAAACCAGCCTTAGCTTCGATATCTTTGAAAAATCTGATTTCTTCCTCATTACCAGTTCGGATGCGAGCTAAAAATCGCGGAAGGGATTCTGATTTTCCATCAAGTTGGGCAAGTAACCTAGTCAGAGTGCATCCATAGCGTTGAATCCCTTTTCCTAATGCCTCAATTTTTAAAAACTGCTCGATCAAAATTTTTATTTTCTCTTCTGGGAATAGATAATTATCACTTTTTCTTTTAAACTCAATGTCTTCACAGCCCAATGACAGAAGAATCTTACTCATTTCAGCATCATCCTGAATATACTGTTCTGTTTTTCTTCTCTTTATTTTATATAGTGGGGGCCGGGCAACATAAACAAATCCATTTTCTATCAAGCCCTTCATTTGCCTAAACAGAAATGTAAGCAGAAGAGTTCTAATGTGTGCTCCATCTACGTCCGCATCCGTCATTATTATTATTTTGTGATACCGTGCTTTACTAGCGTCAAAAGCACCTTCTCCCTCGTGGTCTCCGATTCCAGTACCCACTGCAGTGATCAAACTTCTTATTTCAGCATTGTTTAGAACTTTATCAAGACGAGCCTTTTCAACATTCAATAATTTACCCCTTAGTGGGAGTATCGCTTGAGTAAGCCTATCACGCCCTTGCTTTGCTGAACCTCCTGCTGAGTCTCCCTCCACAATGTACAATTCACTTTTAGCGGGGTCCTTCTCAGAACAATCGGCTAACTTGCCTGGTAGTCCACCACCAGATAGTGCTCCCTTTCTTACCGTCTCACGGGCTTTTCTGGCTGCTTCTCTTGCCCGAGATGCATGAATTACTTTTTGAATTAATGACTTTGCGGTGTCAGGATTCATTTCAAAATAGTATTTCATCTTTTCACCAACGATCTTCTGAACAATCCCATCTACTTCACGATTAGAAAGTTTGGTCTTAGTTTGCCCCTCAAATCTTGGCTCTGGTACCTTTACCGATACTACTGCGGTTAATCCCTCTCTCACATCATCACCAGTTAATGATAATTCTTTTTCTTTCAGTAAGTCGTTTTGCCTCGCATATCCGTTGATAACACGAGTCAGTGCCGTGCGGAAACCAGACAGATGGGTGCCACCTTCTACATTATGAATTGAATTCGCATATGCGTAAAGTTGGTCGGAGAAGGAGTCATTATATATTAGAGCAACTTCAAGCATAATTGTTCCCTCTCCGGTTTCAGCAGGAGCCTCTCCTGAAAACGTAATTGGCTCAGCCGTTAAACAATTTTTATTTTGATTTAAATACATCACGTATTCACTAATACCATCCTCAAAAACAAATGTTTGCTCACGTTCACCCTTGTCTTCTTTTAAGGATATCTTAACACCTGGATTAAGGAATGCCAATTCCCGCAACCTTTTTGCAAGTACATCAAATTTGAATTCCCTAGTTTCGGTAAAAATTTGTTCGTCGGGGAGAAAAGTCACTTTTGTACCGGTAGATTGGCAAGATCCGATCACTTTCATTTTCTGTGTCGTTATTCCTCGGGAAAACTCCATCTGGTGAATTTTTTCCTCCCGCCTAACTTCAGCAACAAACCATTCCGAAACTGCGTTTACGCATTTTGCACCCACTCCATGCAATCCTCCGGAAACCTGATAAGCCCCTTTTCCAAATTTTCCGCCAGCATGCAAATTCGTAAGAACTAATTCTAATGCCGGCATATTATGCTTCGGGTGAACATCTACCGGAATTCCTCGACCATTGTCCTGAATCGAGCACGATCCGTCTGCATGAAGGTGGACTTTTATTTCTGAACAATACCCCGCTAATGACTCATCAATTGAATTATCGACAATTTCAAACACACAATGATGCAGGCCCCTTTCATTGGTATCACCAATATACATATCGGGTCGCTTTCGCACTCCCTCCAAGCCTTCTAACTTTTGAATTTGTGAAGAGTCGTACTTTTCTTCTTTTTTTATGTTTTTTTCTTCTGACATGGGTGGCAATTAAATTGTTTCTTTAATAACGCTTAAGTTCTTTTAAAATAAAGGCCATAGCGAGAATATTGCTTTCAGTTTTAGAGTAAATGTGATGAGATATTTATATCTTTTTTTTAGTATTTCAGTCAAGGTAGGATTTAAACTTTTTCTTGAAAACTTGAGGGGTGAGGGGTGCCCATTATTTTCATGTTTCAATTTTGGCCTTAGAAAAGTTGCAAGGCGTTGTAAAACAAGCATTAAGGAAAAGTAAACTCAATTATTAAATAATCAGCTTTATGGCAAATCCGAATGCCCCTCGACCCCTTTCTACTCAATGCTTTTTCTTGATAATAGCGATCAAGGAATAAAGTCCCAAATAATGGAAACGAGTGTAACAGTTCCAATAAAATAAATGAGGTTAAAATAAATGCCCACTTTTAGAAAATCTTTAAATTGATAACCTCCAACAGTGTAAACAAATGTATTTGTCTGATATCCAATTGGCGTGACAAAGCTTGCGGATGCAGCAATACAGGCTGTTAATATATAAGCTCTTGCATCGCTTGGTGGCATATTCATCAAGTGTGCTACTTCCAGGGATATCGGCGCCATTATGACTATTGTTGCGTTATTTGATAAAACTTCTGTTAAAAAAGCGGTGCATAAATATAAAACTATTAAAACCGCAAATGGTTGCCATTCTGGTTCAAATAATCCCAGCCCAACTCCTCCTACTACCGATGCAATCACGGATGATGCACCCGTACTTTGCATCGTTATGCCAAGTGCCAGCATCCCGTAAATAAGTATTAATATGTTCCATTCGATTGCGTGATAGGCTTCCCGCGGTTTTAGGCAACCGGTTAGCAGTAAAATTGACACTCCAATAATTGAGGTTATAGAAATCGGTAATACACCAAAGGATGCAACTGCTATAATTCCCATTAGAACTGCAATCACGATGGGTGCCTTTTTTTTCATATTCTTCATCGGCATGGCCGCCTGGTCCAGCAGGATGACCTCGTCTGATTTTCTCAGTCTTTCTATTGCATCTTCGGCACCCAAGATTAACAAAGTATCACTTGGTTGAAGCCGTATCTTTTCAATTTCAACTCCAAGATTTTTTCCCCGACGGTGTACTGCGAGAATAGTTAAATTAAAACGAGCCCTGAAACTTGCGTCCGAAAGGTTCCTCGAAATCAAGGAGGATGAGGGTCCCACCACACACTCCACCATTATTCCAGTTTTAGAGGAAACTTGCTCAATGCCGAGAGCCGTTTCATTTAATAAATTTACACCCTCTATTTCACTAGTTTCGATAATCCCTTGTGGTTTACAAGAAAGGACGAGGCGATCTTTTGCTTCCAGTTTTTCCTCTGTTCTCCTTGCTGAAATTGCAGCTCCATTTCTTACAATTTCTAAAAGTCTTACTCCGGAAAGTTTGGATATTCCAGAATCCTTAATTCTTTGGCCAACGAGTGGGGAATTATCATGTACAATAGCCTCGGTTAAAAATTCCTTACTGTCTAAGTCTGATATTATATCTGATAATGCTTCCCTGTCGGGCAACAACCTTCTTCCGAATAAAACTAAAAAGCTTAAAGAAATTGCCAGCAAAGGAAGGCCAATTTTTGCTAACTCAAACATACCCAATGGTTCCATGTTTTGGTAAATGGTAGAATTTGTTATAATTCCGCTTGCTAGAATATTGGTGCTAGTGCCAACCAAAGTACAGCATCCACCAAATATAGATGCATAAGATACCGGTATCAGCATCTTTGAGGATGGTACTCCCATTTTTCTTGAAAGGCTTATCACGACTGGCAGTAACACAACCACAACTGGAGTGTTATTGATAAAAGCGGATACAAAAGCTACCAGTAATAGTAAAATAAGCATGAACCTGCGGTATCCATATTTACAAAACTTACCCAATGAATCGGAAGCTTGCTCAATTAATCTACAACGATTTAAAGAAGCACTAATTACAAACATTGCCGCAATTGTAAGAGGTGCCTCGTTTGAAAAGACACTCAAAATTTGGGGTATAGAAGGCCAATTATCGCTAATTTCTAAGCCCGAAAATAATAAAATAATTCCTAATAAGGTAAGGGCTGTAGTATCAACACTTACTTTCTCCATCAAAAAAGAAATAAGAGCGGATAATAAGAGTCCGAACGCTAAAGTCGTTTCCCATTCCATAGATTAATCAAATAATTTTATAGCGATCATAGTAGCTTAGAGGTATAGTAAAATTTAATAGAAATTATAATTGCTCACTAGTATTTCATTTTAATTACCCTTCATCAATGAATTTCAACCTAACCCATCGCCCCAGGCGCATAAGAAATAATTCAGTACTTCGCTCTTTGGTCAAAGAGCAAGAACTATGTCATAACGATCTTGTTTTACCCGTTTTTGTTTCTGAACAAGCTCAAGTTCCTGAAAAGATAGATTCTATGCCTGAAATATTTCGATGGCCCCTCAATTTATTGGTCTCAAAAGTTAAAGAATGGCAAGATATTGGTATCAATACATTTGCTATCTTTCCTCAAATTGAGGCTAGCAAAAAAAATCCCTCAGGCTCAGAATTCCTCAATCCCGATTCTCTAGTATACAAAACTGCTCACGAAATTAAGGCAGCGGTTGATAATGTTGCCCTTGTCGCTGATATTGCTCTCGATCCTTACACAACCCACGGGCACGATGGCTTACTCGATTGTAATGGAGAAGTTGAAAATGATAGAACAATCGAAATTCTAGCTCAGGGGGCAGTATTAGCAGCGGGTGCAGGGTACGATTTGGTTGCTCCTTCCGATATGATGGACGGACGAGTTAAACTGATTCGTGAGGAATTAGATAAACAAAACAAACAAAACACGGGTATTCTTTCATACTCCGCTAAATTCTCATCTGCATACTATGGACCTTTTAGGGATGCAATCGGTACCGGGCAAAAAACTGCCATCGACAAGTCTTGTTATCAATTAGACCCCGCAAACCTTCGCGAAGCAAAAAGGGAATTGGAATTAGATTTTGAAGAAGGTGCTGATATTCTAATGATAAAGCCTGCAGAACCTTATTTAGATGTAATCAAGTACGCTAGGGAAAATTTCAACATTCCAATCGCCGCGTATCAGGTTTCTGGAGAATATTCACGAATATGGGCCTCTCACCTACAGGGTTGGCTCGACCTAGAGTCCTGTGCACTTGAATCGATGCATTCGATTAAGAGAGCAGGGGCAAACATAATTTTTACCTACTTTGCGGAAAGAATCGCCAAAATAATTTAAGCACTCTCGTCAGGGGCGCCTCCTTCATAGGGAGTAGTATCATCCTTTTCTTCTTCTTCGTCCCATTTTAAATCGGCATCGGGTAATAACTTTTCCTCTTTATCAGAAACCTCGATTAAATCTGACTCTAAATCCGAGTAATCCTCCTCGTTATCTTTTGATTTGTCAGATTCATCGTCTAAATCTGCATCAATCGCAAAGCCATCAGGTACAAACTCAAGGATAGAAAATAACTCATCACTGAAATGCGATCGCCTTCCTTCCAGAAAATCATTGTTTTGTTTTTCTGCCAAAACCTCCTCCATTTCTTCCTGAGTATAAGGTTCTGCAAATTCTATTAATTCATTGAGCATGCTAACTCTTTTTTCAGAAACATGGTTCAGAAAATCGGCATAGGGTCCCTTGTCCTCATCTAGTACATCGGGAAGGGCAAATAACATATCCTCAGCCTTGAGTAACGAATCGCGAACACGGACAAGCTTGATCATTCCCCCGTCAATTTCTTCCTCAATTGCAAAAGTAAAAAAAGCCTCATCAACTAATTGAGTATCTAGTCCAAATTCTGTCATCGAATCTAGAAGTTCATTAATATAAAGAAACTGCTTAGGATCGATAATACTTAGATTATCGGCATCCCAATTTTCGTTATCACTTATAGAATCAATCCACCAATTCTTATCTTCTCCGATTCGAACGATGCACCAATCTAAACTAGAACCTGTTTTTTTCATTAATTTGTCTTATGAATGGTTGGTTTAAGATTACAACCATCTTTTTCTAAAATAGAGTAATTTTTCATTCTTTATCGCTCTAACAAGCTATTTTTGATTTAATAAAATTTAACTTATGAAACTAATTTATAAAAAATTAATTAGGCCTCTCCTCTTCCAGTTAGATGCAGAACATGCCCACGACTTGGCGTGTCGATTTCTAAAAGTTACAGAAAAATCAATTTTAGCCAGAAAATGTATTAGTTTGGCCTCTTCCGCCAAATCACAATCTTGTAATGTTTTTGGACTGTCTTTTCCCAATAGATTAGGATTGGCAGCAGGAATGGATAAAAATGGCGCTTTTCCAAAAACTTTCTCCTCTCTTGGTTTTGGCCATGTTGAAATTGGAACAATTACTCCAAAAGCACAACCTGGTAACCCCAAACCAAGACTTTTTCGATATCCTAAATACAATGCATTGGTGAATCGAATGGGTTTTAATAATGATGGTGCCGATGCGGTCGTAAGTCGGATTGCCAAATTTTACCCCAAAGGAAAAAGATCAACACCGCTGGGAATTAACATAGGAAAGGGAAAAGATACCCCAATTGAGCAAGCTCATAATGACTATATATCCTGCTTGAATAAATGCTATAATCAGGCTGATTATATTACAGTTAATATCAGTTCTCCTAACACCCCGAATTTGAGGGAACTCCATGGCAAAAGCGTAATCACTCCCTTTCTTGAAAATCTTATAAAAGCAAGCCGAACCTGTGCGAAGAAGCACAACATTGAAATGGTTCCACTTCTTCTCAAGATTTCGCCTGATGAAAATTACAAATCTTTAGAACATATTGTCTGTAGTGCGAGAGATATTGGTTTTTCTGGTGTGATCGCTACGAATACATCGGTAAGCAGATTGAAGGCCTCAACCCTTGAAACTTTTGAAAATGGTGGATTGAGCGGAAACCCGATTGAAGCAAAGTCAGTTCAAGTTATAAAGTTTCTCGCAAAGCTTACTGATTACAGATTTCCGATTATAGGAGTGGGTGGAATATCATCGGTTGATACTGCAATTAGAAAGCTAGATGCGGGAGCGTCTTTACTACAAATTTACTCCTCTTTGATTTACCAGGGTCCATTTTTTCCGGCTTCATTAAATAAATCACTTTCTCATCGATCAAAATTTTGGATTTAAGCAAAGATTTTTTCGTCTTGATTTTAAAATTTTTAAATACAATCATTTAGAATTAATCGAAATAACATGAAAAAGCTAATTATTACCAGTTTGGCTATCTGCTTAGTTTTTTTTGGGTTCGCTTTCCTAATCCTTTTTGAAGCAAACATAAATCGAACTCTCGAGTGGTGGGCATCTTATTCTAGAGATAGTCAAACCCTGCCATACAGTCCTTACAAAAT
>Ga0257126_1002018_pt1 | contig 13786 bp, 19 predicted proteins | sample SI060_120mmetaG_FD_190151 | JGI IMG/M metagenome (GOLD analysis project Ga0257126, IMG submission 190151) | Marine microbial communities from Saanich Inlet, British Columbia, Canada - SI060_120m | ecosystem: Environmental > Aquatic > Marine > Inlet | place: Canada: British Columbia | collected... | reverse complement strand
AATATTTTCAGCACCTCTTTCTTCAACAATTCTTCTCAAGTAAGATGCATGACTTAGTTTAATGTCTGCAAACTCATCGCGTAAATCATAATGTGCATCAAAAACAACATACCCGGTTTCTTTTGGAAAACTAGTGTACGTTCCATAGGTAATGGAATGCTCACCACCTAAAATGAAAAGTTGACGCTGTTTAGCAACGAGTTCAGGAGTAATTTTTTTCAGCATGTCAATCATTTCAGATGCAACAACGGTATGACGAGTATTTCCCAAATCTTCAATGTTCACAGTTTCTAAATCAATTCCAAGTTCAGGGTGAAAAATTTCAATATTGTTAAAGGAGTCTCTAATTGCATCAGCGCCAAACCTGCAACCAGGTTTGTATGAATGAGTGGAATCAAAAGGTACGCCAAAAATAGTAGCGTCAGGCTCACCGCCTTCCTCAGATCCAGTGATTAGCGGGTTGTTGTTCATGTATAAATCAAGAAAACTCATAATAGAATTACACCATTAGATTTGGACGTTTTGAGATGTGCTTTGGAAAATTCAAACCAGTGAACGGCTTATCTTTTGTTTGTTCTTTAATTTCATTTAAGAAATCATCAAAGGACAATTCTCTAACATCACCTGTTTGCCTGTCACGAATACTAAGATTTTCAGAATTTGCTTCCTTCTCACCAATAACAAGAATGTATCTAATCCATTCTTTTTCCGCTTCGCGAATTCGTTTTCCAATACTTTCATTTCTGTCATCAATGTCAACACGAATAGAGTTAGTAGAAATTTTATCAGATAGTTGTTCGCAGAAATTATTGAATTCGTCTTTTAGTGGAATAATTCTAACTTGTGTAGGAGATAGCCATAGTGGAAGTTGAGGTTTGCGGCCTTCATGTGAATCAGTTGCAGCTTTTTCCAATAATGCATAAATGATCCTCTCAATAGCACCACTAGGAGAATTGTGTAAAATTATCGGATGCTTTTTCTCATTATTTTCGTCAATAAACTCAATTCCGTATCTATCCCCATTTTCAACATCAATTTGATCAGTTGAAAGTGCAGATGCCTTTCCAAGATTATCAATGAAATTAAATTCCCACTTTAAAACAAAATAAAAGAATTTTTCAGTCCACATTTCAACTAAGACAGGTTTTCCATTCTTTTTTACTAATTCTTCAATTGAAGATTTATTTTCATTGTAGAAATCTTCAGTAAATCTAATTGCCATCTCATAGTCGGATTTTTTAATTCCAAGATTACTTAGAACACTTTGAGACAAATCAAATCTTATTTTTATTTCATCAATTGCCTGGGTCATGGTAGCACAAAATGCATGGCAATCAGGCATAGTGAATGCTCGAAGTCTTCTCAATCCCACAAGTTCGCCAGATTGTTCGCGTCTAAAGCTGTATCTGGTAAGTTCATAGAGTTTGTAAGGCAAGTTCTTGAAAGACATTTGGAAATGATTGGCCATTAGGAATTGTCCAAAACATGCAGCAAATCTTAAAAATAATTTTTTTCCGTCAGAGTCAATATTGTATTGTCTTGCAGGAAAACGATTGAAATAACTAACCATGCTCGGGTGTTCAGAATCATACATGATTGGGGTTTCAACCTCATAGCCGCCATATTCTTTGACTCTGTCAGTGACGTATCTCTCAATTAGAGATTTGATCAAACGACCGTTTGGGAAAAATCTCATGTTGCCCGAATCAGAAGCAGGTTCATAATCAGCAATGCCCATTTTTTTCATTAGTGCGACATGTGGAGGAGGTTGATCAACCTGGCGTTGTTTTGCAGCTTCATACTTTGCTAAAATTTCTAATTTTGGATATTTTGAAAAATTGAAATCGGCAATATTAGAAAGAGTTCCATCAGGAGACATGATTTTCCAAATTGAGCGAATTTTAGATTCACCTTCCAATGCATCAGATGTTAATTCAGAGTCAGGGGTAGTTTTTTTGGTATTTTTTGTTACAACTTTTGAACTTTCAGCTAACGGATGTCCTTTAACTTGTAATTTGTAAGATTTTGTCCAACCAAATGGGGAATGTGAAACTTCTAATTCAGATGCACTAGATTCCATTTCTTTTAGCAATGAAATAGCAACAGAAGGTTTTGCTAAATTGGAACTAAGATGAGCGTAAGGATATAGCAATAATTTTTTACAACCGATTTTTTCCATGGAATTTTTTATTTGAGAGATGGCGTCTTGAGCTACACTGGAATCATCACCATCCTCCATTGCTACAAAAACAACCACCAATTCTTCTAATTTTTGAGTTTGAGGGTTGTCGATATCTTCTGCACTTTTAATCTCTTTTTTTGTAGGAGTGTATTCTATGCTGTCACAGTGTAGTTGTAGAATTCTCATGACTAAAATCCAACAGTGTTAGTTTAAAATCCTTAGTATTGACTAAGGAATCAACCCCGCATATGCCTAAATCAAACAAATTGAAAATTCTTTACTCCTCGCCAAATATACCAGGTACCCATTGTTCTATACGGAATCCAATTATTCGTAATTTTGAGTATTTCCTCAGTAGAAGGATTTTCCAAATTATATAATTTCTTTATTCCGTTTATCAAACCCAAATCACCTAAAGGAAATACATCCATCCTGCCCAATGCAAATATCAAATACATTTCTGCAGTCCACCTGCCGATTCCACGAACTTTTGTTAACTCAGAAATAACATTTTCGTTAGACATTTTTTTAAAAATTTTAAAATCTAATTTTTTATCTACAATCATTTTGGATAAATCAAAAATATATTCTGCTTTCATTCTAGATAGCCCTATAGATTTTATTTCATCTTTAGATAATTTGATAATATCAGAAGGTAGAGGGTATTTTTTTCCAAATAAATTTTTAAATTTTAAGGATATCGCCTTTCCAGCAGCATCGGATATTTGTTGGGTGATAATTGCTTCAACTAAGGCTTCAAAAGGATTAGAGATAATTCGAACATTGTATTCACCAACAGATGAGATAATTTTTTTTAATTTTTTGTCTTTGTTTAATACAAGTAATGCTGCATTATCCACAAATTAAGTAAGCACTGATCATATTTGAGGCATTATCAAAACTAAATCAATTAGAAATTTTTTGGCGAAGAGAGATTACAGATCTAAGAATTAATGCAGATATGCCCAAATTACCAATTAGAAAGGATGAAGCCCTTGAAAGGGAATCTACGCCACGAAATCCTTCATCATAAATCATTTCAACTGAACCTTTGTCAGTTTCAACAAAGGAAGTGATTAAGGAATAAACACCAAGTTTTTCATCTGTTTGTTCATTGTACAGACGTAATTCTACTTTAGATATAGTAAATTCATCTTGAATGAATCCACCAGCAGATAATAAAATATTCACAGAATCAGGAAGTTTCTTGATTCGGTCAGGGTTATGCATGTCAATAATATCCATATTAAGACACAGAGTTTTTCCTAGATAAGTAATATTTGATTAAAACTAATTGAACGTGTCAAAAATAATAATTACACAAGTATTATTTACAGTTAAAAAAACAAAGTAAAAATGGATCCACATCAATTTCATGGCAAAGATATACCGCACATAAAATTAGATCCAAAAATGACCATAGAAGATTTGGTGGATGTGTTTGCAAGTACAGGGTTTAACGGAAGACAGCTTGGAGAAGCTGCAAAACTATATGCTAAAATGATTGAGGAAGACACAACAATTTGTCTTACTGTGTCAGGTGCCATGACACCAGTTGGATTTGGAGGAATTATCAAGACACTCATTGAGAGAGGGTTCGTAGATTGGATTGTAACAACAGGTGCAAATGTATATCATGAAGATCATTTTGCGTCAGGATTACCAGTAAAGCAAGGCAGTTTTGATGTAGATGACATGAAATTATTTGAAAAGGAAATTGTAAGAATTAGAGACGTCTACATAAAATTTGAGGAAACACTAGAAGCTGAGGATCAAATAATTCAAAAAATGTTTGCAAATGATTTTCAAGACAAATCATTCACGACCGCAGAATTTTGTAATTTGCTAGGTAAAAGAAGTAAAGCGACTTCCAAACATCCAGAAAAAAGTTTTGTGGTATCAGCATACGAGTACGATGTTCCAATATACATCTCCACAATAAAAGATTCATCATTAGCATTGAATCTAGCAGTTCACAGATTAGAAAATAAAAAATATGATTTGGATTTTGTTAGAGAAATAATAGAGCAAGCAGCAATTGTATATGATTCAAAAAAATCATCAATTTTAGAATTGGGAGGAGGTGTTCCAAAAAACACAGCTCAGCAAACAGGTCCATTGTTGGATCAAATTTTAAGAAGAAATGATGGAGGTCAAAATTATATTATACAAATTACAGATGCACGTCCAGATACAGGAGGATTATCAGGTGCAACATTACAAGAGGGAAAAAGTTGGGGTAAAATTCAAGATTCACACGAAGGGATAGTTACAGTCTATGCAGATGCAACAATCGTATTTCCAATTTTAGCACTCTATGTTCTAAGTAATCAAAAATCAAGAAAACCAAAAAGACTTTACAAAAGAATAGATAAAATGTACAATAAATTAAGTGACGATTATTTTAAAAATCCAACTAGAGTAAAATAAGAATTAAAATTTAGAAAATCTAGCACGTTCTAGATCTCGATCATCCTTAGATTCTTTTTTCCACTCTTTATAGTGCTCTTTACAAAGAATTGTTTTTTTGCCCTTAGAATTAACTCGTAAACCTGCATTTTCTACCTTAGCAGTATTAAGTGAACGTGCACCATCCTGATCACATCCATCGACATTGCATTGTGCACCCTTTGAAACAATACCCATGGCATACAATAATCAATATGTTATTTATACTTGAAAGGCATGAAATCATTTTCAGATTGTTGTAAAAAAGAATTAAAAAAATATGTCGATGATTCGTCATTAAATTCATGGTTAAAATGATAAAAAATCAGATCACAGCAACCCAAAGTAGGTTGCTTAATCGTTTATAATAGGAAAATTTTTTTCTACTTTTATGGCTGGAGCAAAAAAGACAACTAACGTAACCAAGTCAAATCCAGCTAAAGACTCAAAAAAAGGTAAAAAAGACAAGGGTGAAAGTACCGGTGTAAGAAAAGCCGAAATTACGGTTATACTTAATGAACAACAAGCAATGAAAGTAATTCAAAATTCCAAAGTTGTTACAGTTCAGGATCTTGCAAGACAAACAGGAGTCAAAATATCTGCTGCAAACGCATTCTTAAAACAAGCAACAATTAACGGCACAGTAAAGAAAGTTGGCGGTTATTCAGGACATTATTTGTATCAAGTTATTTCTTCATAAAGAGACAATACATCTCCAGATTTTACATTCTTTAATTCAGATACATCACCGTGAAATTTTCCAATAAGAGCCATAGTTTTTGCAGATTGTACATTACCAACAAAAAAACAAATGCTTCCAGTAGAGGGTAAAAATGCAATGTCACCAGTCTTAAACTCAGATCTTGCTTTTTCAATTCCAGCATCAACATCAGTTTCAAAATAAACAATACTTTTTCCCAATAAGTGAGAGTTACCTTCCAAAGGCAAAGATCTCATAATAACACCGACAGTCCTTGGAGATAAGTGTCGTTTTAGATCACAGTTTAATTTTACTCTTCCACCAACGTCTAAAATTAGTTGTTTTCGTGAAACTGAATTCATACCCAAGTTTAGTTTAAAAATGATTAGATTATATAACGTTTTAAGCGAATTTCGGTACTTGTCTAATCCTGAAGAATCAAAAATTACACCAGAAGTATCTGCCACGTCAGAAGAACCAGAATTATCCACACCGGTATCTGAAGTAATAGAAACAGATGTAGATCCAAATTTGGGATTAAACAAAGCATTAGATACCTATCGCAAATTAATTGAAAAAAATGTGGACAATGCATTAGAACCATTGACAGAAAAAGAACAGGCAAAACTTGAAAGTAGAATTACAGAAATACAAGAAAGAAAAATTATTGAAAAAATAGAAGAGCATGAAATTGTTGAAATTCCATGTGAAAAAGGCGAAATTACAATTGGTCCACCGACATTAACAAGATTTGAAAAAGCAAGAATTATGGGAGCAAGAGCATTACAATTATCACTAGGAGCACCGCCATTTATTGAGATTCCAAAAAGTGCAAGAATTTCTCTAGATATTTCAATGGAAGAATTAGACAAAAGAGTAATCCCAATTACAATTAGAAGGGTATTACCTAACGGAGATTATCAAAACATTCCAATAGACTACTTTGAATAAAGAACCAATCGTCGACAAAACTTAAAAGAACAAAAAATTGTTTAATACTATACAATGCTCATGGAAGAGATTAATGAACAGGCAAATAAAATGCAAGACGTCATAAACATCGGAAATGATCCAGTGATGCTCACTGCAACAGAAGTATTAGCAAAACTAATGATTAAAAATGAAATTATTTTAAAGGCAAGAGGTCAATCCATTCCTAACGCAGTTGCAGTTGCAAACATAATCACAGGAACAATGGCTTCGGGTGTTTACAAAATTGAAAAAATCAAATTAGATACTGTTGCAGAAGCAGGCATTGGAAATATGACATCAACAGTTGAAATAATTATAAACAAAAACTAGTAAACGCTACCAGGACCTTTTAGAAGCATATTTTCACATTCTTTGCAAACTTGTTCATCGATGTCAGATTCCAAATTATGGTGTATCTCACAAATCAGTAAACTAGATTTAATGTAATTGCATAGCCCAATAAACTTAGAAAGGCTGGACGGGGTATAAGCTAAATCAGAAGATAGGTGATCACACAACTCGTCAATTAGTTGTGAAACTTGTTTTTCTTGTAACAGTTTTGCAATTAAAGATGGATCACCGCGAGTTCCACGAATATAATTACTAATTGCAGCCTGTGTCACCCCAAGCATTTTTGAAATTTCATCCTCACGAATATCATGCTCTTGCGCTAATTTTTTAGCCAAAATTGCCCTCAATGCAGGAATCAATGTTTTAGATTCAATCTCAGCAGGAAGTAGCATGATTTCTCAATGGCGCAGATATGAATTTAAAGTTTACAATAAGTAAATTAAAAATTAAATTCGTCATCAGGCATAGATATTTTAATTTCAAAATTAACAGATGGCATTGGAAGATATTTCTAAAAAAACATATGAGGTTTTAGAAGAAGCATGCAATTCGTGTGAATCTAATTTAATTTCACTGTCAGGAGGGCTAGATAGTTCCATCATAGCACATTTTCTTAAGGAAAAAAATCCAAAGAGTGTCGCAGTTGTTTCTGAAGACTTTGTTTCAACAGATCTAACGTATTGTCAAATGGTTTCAAAAGAAATGAAAATACCATTGTCAATATACAATGTACCCACATCGATCATACTAGACGCGATTGACAACACAGTCAAAATATTAAAAAATTTCAACGATATCGAAATTCGTAATAATGTTGTGATGTACTTATCAATGAAATGGGCAAAAGAACATAATGAAAAATCAATAATTACGGGCGATGGGGCAGACGAATTATTTGCAGGTTATAAATTTCTAATAAATAAACCAGAAAAAGAATTGGAAAAAGAAATAAAAAGACTGTGCTCAATAATGCACTTTCCAAGTCAAAAAATTGGAAAAGCGCTAGGAGTTAAGATAGAGTCACCGTTTCTAAATCAGAACGTAGCAGAATTGGCTAATCAAATTCCAATTAATCTAAAAGTAAAAGAAGAAAATGGGAAAAGATACGGAAAATGGGTTTTGCGTAAAACGTTTGAAAAACACATACCTCAGCAAATTGCATGGAGAGAAAAATCTCCGATGCAAGAAGGAGCTGGAACAGCAGGGTTAACGAATTTGTTTGAATCCATAATCAGCGAAGAATCATATGTTGAAAGAAAATTAACAGTTGAAAAAGAAGATGGCGTGGTAATTAGAAGTAGAGAATCAATGTATTACTATGAAGTTTTTAAGAAAATACACGGCTCCCCAGTAGATGACAATTCTCAAGAAACATGTCCGTATTGTAAACACGAAGTTAAAAATTCAAAATTCTGTAGAATGTGCGGAGCTTTTCCAATCTAAGAATTATTCTTATACTTGCCCGGTTTTTTAATGAAAATTTTACGACAGCCGTTACAACAGAAATAAAATGTTTTTCCATTATGATCATGAATTATTCCTAATTCTGCATCAAATTCAAGTCCACAAACAGGATCAACGGGCACAAATTTTTTTGTTCTTAAATTCTATTTATACATTAAGGAATAACAACAAACACAGATACTCAATGGGTCATACCGATAAATCTAATTTTAGTACCAACGAATAGTATCAAATTGTAAGTTGAGATGTAAAGATAAATTCAAGATAAGATATCGGACATCTTAAAAAAAAGTTATGCGAAATGACGTGGCGTAAAATGTTGCGAATTAAAATTACGATGTGAGTTTTTTGACCAAAGATAAAAAATCGTTAGAAGTAATTGGCAAAATATTCATAATTTCAAGATTTTCCAAAACATGCTCAGATGTTTTTTGACCTACTAAAGGGGCAAGAACTCCAGGAGATGAGCGAATAAACTGCAAAGCACGCAGCGAAGGTTTCAAGTCATTAAATTCAGGCATTATGCCAGGGGACAACAGCCTCCCTTGCATGAACGGGACACTTGTAAACACACCAATTCCTAACGTAACAGCAGATTCCAAGATAGATACAGATTTGTTTTGAACGACTTGGTTTTTTGCAAGTAAAGCTTGATCATAATTCATGTTGAACGGTAGTTGAATGAATTTAAATCCGTGATTGTCACCACCGATTTGTTTTGCCATTTCAACAACATCCTCAAGTGAAAGATATTGAGGATTATCCTTTGCTACCCTGAAACACTCCCAAGTCGCCATGCCATAAAATTTAATTTTTCCCTCAGCACGTTTTTGCTCATACAATTCAAAAACAGATTTTAATTTTTCCAAGAATTCTTCTTTAGAAATATCTTTAATCTGTGCTTCAATTCCATTATGAAGATACATCAAATCAATGCACTCTAAATTCAAATTTTTTAAACTTCTATCTAACTGATCAGACAAATATGCAGGAGTCATACAATGATAACCAGAGTTGATGTCACCTTCCTTGACAATTCCAGGCTTTCCAAGTTCGCGTATAACGTACTGCATCAAATCCTCTTTGATGTCGCCGTCATTTGTCACATATCCATTTTTACTGCTAATGAATATCTGATCACGGTTGATTTTTTTTTCATCGATTAATTCAGATATCGCCTTGCCAACAGACCGTTCAGCTTTTTGTGAACGATAGTTAATTGCAGTATCAATGACATTAACACCAGACAAGATAGATTGTTTTACAGCACTTGTTACTAATTCATCAGTTTTATTATCAGGATCACCAAGATAGGTTCCAATTCCAACATTAGAAAGAAGAAGGTTTTCAAATTTGTTAAAATTAAGTGAATCTATGCCCGAATTTTGAAGAAATTTTTGAGTGCCGTCAGCGGTTGCGGAACCAGAAATCATGATAAGCCTAGAACAGCGGTAAATTTATGTCTGTTTGAAGAGAAAATAAGAAACTCAAAGCGAAAAGAACCCCCGTAATTCTGCTAAATTTTAAAGTAGAAGACATGAATGGAACTAGTTCATCAACAGCATCATAGTTTTTTCGTAAACCTAATCCAGATTTTATTATTAGCGGGAAGCTAAGTAAAGTGATTAAAGATAAAACAGGAAACAGGCTTGTAGAGACGCCAATTATAATTGCAACGTACGAGATTAGTGGAAAAATCCAGAATAGATTTATTGCTTTTTTCTTTCCAACCACAATGACCAAAGTTTTTCTGCCTTTGGATTTATCAGCATCGTGATCAGGAAAAGACGCAATAAATAAAACCAACGAAGACAATGTGCCAACTACAATCCCTGCAAGGATAGATTCAACATTTACTTCTCCAGATTGAATAAAAAATGTGCCAATCACAATCATCGAACCTTTTACAGCTACAAAGAACTCCCCTAAACCGGAATCAACAATCTTAGTTGAATAAAAATAGATAGACAGTATTGCAAATCCCAAAATTATTGCAATTAAAATTCCATGCGTCATAACAAAATAACTTCCAATCAGAGAGCCAATTATTAAAAATGCAACACCAGCACGATAAACAGAAGAAGGTTTCAGCAACCCCTCAGGTAAAACTCCGGTCCCTCCACTCATTTTTGTTCGAGTTGTTTTAGTGTCAATACCCCGTTTAAAGTCCCAATAATCATTTAGCAAATCAACACTGGCATGAAGCGCCATCACCCCAGCAAAAGTCAAAACTAGATCAAGGATGTCAACAGAGCCATTTTGAGACCAATGCAAAGCCAAGCCTACAGAAACGGCAATAATAGATGCCAGAAGGAATCGAACTCGAATAACACGTAGCCATACGGAAATCATCAGGGATAATTTTATTTCATAATATAATATTCATAAGTTTGGATTTTATACGATATTTTATATGAAAATGAATTAAATTTTATTCGTGATATTTGGAAAAATTGAAGAAAATGATATAGTGATAAAATTTGATGTCAAAATTCAATGCGTTAATTGTAAAAAACAAGTTCCAGGAGGAATGAAGTCAAGTGAAAGTTATTTCAATACGGATGAATTTAACAAAGAGTTAAAAAAATTTCAAAAAACGTATCTTTGTGGTGTTTGCAGAGATAAAAAAAGAGTTAATAATTAAATTAAAGATTCGTCGTTAACTTCAATAGGCTTTCTTCCAATAAAGCCAGAATCTTTTTCATGCCAAAATTTAATTTCAGTCTCGCCATGTTTCCAACAAAGACAGACCTCATCATTGAATCTCTTAGAAGGAAAATCTAGTAAACACTGTTCAATACTCTTAATCATCACGCCAGTACTTTCCAAAATTTCAATAGCTTGGTAAAATTTTGTTATTGCGGAATTTAATTGCTTTTTCAATACAACATACTCTTCAAAAGAATTGGTTGTAGACATAGAAAGTTGTAATTCTTTTTCTATTTTTTTAACATCGTTTTTTGTACTTAAAATATATTCAAATTTTTTAATTACATCAGGTAATGCATCATTTGCCTGATTTGCAGTAAAAAATACAGACATAAACTTTTTTTAAAATACCGGATTAAAAATCTTGGGTGCAAATTTATTAAGAATGATTTTTACTATTAGATATGAGTGAAGATCCACTAGAGACGATAATTGTACAAACAATTAACGGCGCAATAGCTACAATTCCAGGCTATTTACAGGAAATTAAAGAAAATAAAGACACACTGAAAGTTGAAAATGCTCAAGAATTTGTCTATGGCATAGTAATGGGAATGGCATTAGGAATGAGTGGGGCAATACTAAGTGCACAAGACAAGCCACCAACAGCAGAAGATCAAATGAGAGTCAGAGACATCATTTACAAACACATTCCAGAAATTAGAGAAAGAATTTTTAGTTAAAAATTAGCCAATGGGGGTTATCGTTAGGTAGTTTTAGACAAGATTAACCATCCCATGGACAGTATTTTGGATTAGAAAATAATTATGCACTAAGAATTTGTTATTTTTGGAATAATTTCAAATTTCTTGTATTGAATAAGTTTTAAAATTTTTGTAATTGAAAGGTGTTGTCCAATCAAAACATTTTCATTTTCTGAATTATTTTGGACAGCTTGGCCTCCAACAATAATAGGGATGTTATATTGATCATTGATTTTTTGAATCATCCTGTTAGCAGATATAACATTCTCATCAAGTGTAACAGAAACAAAAATGCAGTCAGGTTTATTCAATTCGATAGATTCAAGGATTACCGAAGCAGGTGTAAAAGGAGCAAGATTGTAAACTGTGTTTCCTTTAGATGCAAGTTGTGATTCGAGTACCTTAGTACCCAACGTATGTTGCTCACCATAAGGAACACAAATTAGAATTTTTTTCTTTTTTAATTCAGAATCATTATTTTCTAAAATTAAATTCATTAAATCTTGAATTGTATTATAACAGGTTGTTTGTGTTCCCAAGTCAATTTTTTTAGAAATTCCTAATGAATCTATTTGTTGAATTAAAGGGGTTAAAACATTGGTAAGAAATGATTCAAATCCATAAATTTTCTCATAAGATTGAAGCGCAGAGTTTGCCTGAACGTGGTCACCATTTTGGAATAAAATGAGTAAATCTTTTTGAAGTTTTTCGGTTATTTCATTTTGAACTGTAGGTTGAAAGTATTTTTGATTGGTAAAATAATCAATTATTTTTTTAGAATTTTGGTAATTTTCAGGAATATCATGAATGGATACGTTAGATTCTATTCCAAGATATTTGATAATATTTTGTCGGGATGTCTTTTTTTTGGAATCCCATTGACTTTCTACCAAGTATAGGTATTTTTGTCCACGAATGGATTTTGTTCTCATGTATGCCAATGAATAGCATAGTGTTTTGGTATTTAATCCGATTACGCACCTTGGTGAGTATCTAGATATGTCATAAAATTAGCGTCAGTGGCAACCGAAGTCGCTGTAGGAGAATGTTCTGTTCAGGGACCCCGCTCTCAAACATGCAATGTCAATTCTCGTGGCCTGCAAATGATCATTTTGTTAATCTATAATTTTGTAAAAATACGTCTATTTAATTAGAAATTAAGTTTTAAATCCCTAGCATGGCGTTTTTGACTTATTTCACAATCATTTTGTGCCGGAAAATATAACACTTTTTTAATGACCCGATTGTTTTGTAAAATCGAAGCCATTATGAGAGACAAACGAAGTAAATTACAAATTTATTTTGACGTGATCTCTGCAATTCTAATAGAAAAACAAGACAATGAAGAAATTTCTAAAACAAGACTTCAACACAAATCCAACACATCGTACGATAAGCTTTTGAAATATCTTGATGAGATGAACCAAAAAGGTCTCATTAAAATGGAGAATGAAATAGATACCACTGAATTAGGAACTAAATTTCATCAAGATTATTCTAGTGTCAATGATTTGATAAATGAAATAACACAAAGACTAGCTTAGACAAAACTATATTTTTCAATTTTCTCATCTTTTGTAAGAAATAATATTTCGTGATGTGAATCTAGTAAGTTTTTCATAAATTGCGGTGCCAATTCTTTGTCAACACTTGGTACGTGAAATGAACAGATAAAATTTCCCGGAATCTTATGGAATCTGTCATCCACACATTGTTCAATTTCTTCCATTGATTCTGTTTTTTTATCTGTATTAAAATCAAAATAATGGGTAGATACCACTCGGATCTTTACATCCTGGGGTAATGATTTCACTTTACCCATTATCATTTTTTCATATTCTTCAAATTCCTTTGGAATTGGAACTATGTTCAGCAAGTTATTTTGAATATTGCTATCAATATCAATCCCAAAATTCCTCATTCTTTCTTTTAGCGCTTCAGGATTGTTTGTTGTATAGAAACAAGTTTGTTTTTTTTCTAAACCTGTTTTAATGAATTTAAATTCTATTTGTTCTGCTTTTTCTTGTTCCTCGTGAAACAATAAGATGTGTGAATCTTCTAAAGTTTCTAAATGGTCCTTGCTGATTTCAGTATAGCTCATTTTAACGTCTTTTTTTCAATTATTCCCACTATTAAGGCATCTTTATGCATCCTCATGGTGCCACATTTTTTATATTTCACATATGAGCCAGGATTGTATTTTTATGACATTCTTTTGAGCCTATTAGAAATTTTAATTAAATCAAATTTTCATGC
>Ga0257126_1002007_pt1 | contig 13860 bp, 8 predicted proteins | sample SI060_120mmetaG_FD_190151 | JGI IMG/M metagenome (GOLD analysis project Ga0257126, IMG submission 190151) | Marine microbial communities from Saanich Inlet, British Columbia, Canada - SI060_120m | ecosystem: Environmental > Aquatic > Marine > Inlet | place: Canada: British Columbia | collected... | reverse complement strand
AAATTTTCAAAACAAAATTCAAGCAAGACCCTGAAGCAATAAAAAGACTCATCTCTAAAGATGGCGTTCACCTCACGGGTGAAGGGCTTAACCTAATGGCCCGACACATCGCCCCCCTCCTACAGCAGCTGATAAACAAAAAACAACTCTAATGCCGTTGCAGAGTAACGATCAGGTAACGGGGTTCAGACACGATCATCCACCCTAAGCCTGCTTCAAGGTCCTCCCGCCAAAAGCAATTTCCTAGCAGTAGCAGCACTGCAAACGGCTTCGGGTATTTGGATTCAGAGATCCACCGAAGGGGATTCACCCCTCCCCCTTTCCCCCCATGTATTCCGCCCAAACCCGTTCTTCACGGACTTTCCGCCAGAAGCAAATTCCTAGCAGTAACTCCGCCTTGAAGTCGTGTTCAAACAGGATGCTTGCACCTTTGCCGGTGGAGTTTCTTGGACCGACCAACTCGCTCTCAATACCGTGCCGGAACCGAGCACTGCTCTCTTCGGAGCTTTCTCCGCGATTGGACTTCTCGTCCGTCGCCGAAAGTAAGGAATAAGAACGCTTTAGTTTTAAAAACGCGCTGGCTCCGGCCCGCGCGTTTTTTGGTCAATCAAGACTCTTTTTCCAAACTGTGCTCAAACGGAGAGAGATAATCCAGTCCCCTGCATGCTCTAATCATTCGTTGTATCTTCTCTATGAAAGGTCTCCGCTCTCATAGAGGTATCGAAGGAGTCATACCTCATGCTTCGAGTCGTATATTATTTGTTCTTGTTCTGCCCACTTCTCTGGGCAGGGCCACAAGCTATTTTGGAATACCGTTTCGATAAAATTCCAGCTACTTTACAAGCTTCGTCTCACACCCATTTTTCAGAGAATGGTCTCACACTACAAAAAAGCACCCTCCTCCAAAGTAAAGAAGCTCCAAATAACCTCACGGGTGCGCTTAAGAAATCCAATGCGCTTTCTCTTTCAGCTTGGATCACTCCCGCTAAGCTCAATCAATCTGGTCCTGCCCGCATCGTCACGATCTCGAAGGATTCTGTGAATCGAAACATCACTTTAGGGCAGGATGGCAACAAGCTTAGTGTCCGCCTCCGCACTACCGGAACGAGCTCAAACGGACTTCCCTCTCTCGATTCTCAATCTACTCTTAAGCTCGAGCGAACGCACCTCGTCTTTACCCGCGCAGCCGACGGTCAAGCAGCGCTTTTTCTGAATGGTCAGCTCTCTACCAAAGCAACCATCAAAGGAAACCTTAATAACTGGAATGACTCCTACCTACTTGCCTTTGGAAATGAATTCACCACAGACCGTCCGTGGCTCGGCACGATTCATCACGTCGCTTTCTACGACAGCGCCCTGTCCCAAAACGAAGTCATCGCCCTCTTTAAAGAAAACAGCGAACCCGAACCCGTTCTCTCGGCAGCCGAGAAAAAACGCCAACGCAGCGAGGCTCTTTTCCACTCCCACGTCGAACCGATCTTCTCCCGCCACTGCCTTGAATGCCACGATGCCGCCACCGCGGAAGGAGACTTTGACCTCTCGCAAAAGCTCACCGCGCTTGCTGACCCTGACATCATCCGCTCGGGACACTTCGAAAAAAGCGTCCTTTGGAAAGTCGTCCGAAACGACGAAATGCCCGAAGACCGCGATTCGCTCTCCGAGCAGGAAAAATCCTATTTGAAAGAATGGATCACTACCGGAGCGATCTGGCCAGGATCAAGCGTCGACCCTGCCGCCCACACTCTTCAAACGAAAGCTCAGAACTTCCCGCGTCGCTTGACCATCCGTGAGTACATCAACACCGTGAAAATCACCATCGGCGTCGACATCTCCAGTGAAGCCAACCAACTGCTCCCGCCCGATCTCCGCGCCGATGGCTTTAGTAACACCGCTTACAACCTTGGCATCGATCTCAAACACGTCGAAGCCCACGCCCGCCTTGCCGAAGCCATCGTCTCAAAAATCGACGTTCCAAAATTTGTGCGCCTCTTTTCCAAAAGCCGCAGCCTCACGCAAAAACCTCTCCGCACCACCATCTCCAGCGTCGGAAAAAATCTCTTCCGTGGCCCACTCAATGATCAAGAAATCGACCTCTTCCAAGGTATCGCCACCACCGTAGGATCCGGCGGTGGCGGCTTTGATAAAGCGATGTCTTACATCATCCGCGCCATGCTCCAATCGCCACGCTTCATCTACCGGATCGAGCCCGACGGTGCGCCCGACGCTTACCAACTTGCCTCTCGCATTAGCTACCTCGTCACTGGAAGCCCCCCCGATCACGAACTCCTCAACGCCGCCTCAAACGGCTCAATTTACAACCCCGACGAAATCGAAAAACAAGCTCGCCGCCTCCTCAACGACCCGCGCGCCCGCGACCAAATGCTCCACTTCATCTCCGAGTGGCTCCACCTTGACCGCCTCAATCATCTCAACCCCGGCAGAAAAAAATACCCCAACTGGAATCCCGCTCTCGCCGAGGACATGCGTCAAGAAACCTTCGCCTTTGCAAAGCACCTCCTTTGGGAGAAAAAGCGACCCCTCGCTGACCTCCTCGACGCTCAAATCACCTTCCTCACCCCCCGCCTTGCGAAGCACTACGGCCTCACTCCGAATTCAGAGAAAAACAAAGTCACTCAATACGACCTTTCCGATCAGCCCGAACGCGGCGGCCTCCTCACACAAGGCAGCCTCCTCACCATCGGTGGCGACGAATCCTCCATGGTCACCCGAGGGCTCTTCGTCCTCCACGATCTGCTCCGTGGCACCGTCAACGATCCCCCGCCTTCAGTTGATACTACTCCTGTTCCCAGCAAGCCCGGCCTCTCCCAACGCGCGATCGCTTTGCAGCGCCTCGCCGATAATTCTTGCGCGGGCTGCCATTCCAAATTCGAACCCCTCTCTTTCGCGCTTGAGCGTTACGACGGAATCGGCCGCTACTCGCTCAAGGACAACTATCAAAACGAACTCCGCCAAGACGGCGAAATTCTCATCCCGGGCGAAGCGAAGCTGAAAAAATACAACACGGCTTCCGAGCTCATGACGCTCCTCGCAAAAAGCCCCCGAGTCTCCGAAAATATCGCTTGGAAACTCGCTCAATTCGCTCTGGGTCGCCCTCTTGCGACCACAGATCGGCCGCACCTAAAAACTCTCACCAAGCCAGGTCTGACCTACCAAGACCTCATCATTTCTCTCGCCACCTCGCCCCTCATTGCGGAATAATAACCGAAAGCTATGAACCGCCGAACTCTTCTTCGCTCCCTCGCTGGCACTACTATCGGCCTTCCTTTTTTCGAGGAAATGGCCTTCGCTAAATCGGTCAAGACTCACGAAATTCCCGTCCGCGCCTTCAATCTTTTCTTCGGCCTCGGCATCCCTGCTCCTCTCCAGGCCGAAGGCTTCAACGGCCCCATGGCCCCGCTCAAGGGGCTTTCGGACAAACTTCTTATCATGCGTGGTGTGGACCACGTTCGTGCGGATGAAAATGGAATCAATGCCCACTTTGACGGTGCTTCCGCTGCCTTCACTGCCACAAAGCCCGATGGGGAAGCCAAGTCCGGCGGTGCTTCGATCGATCAAGTCCTCCGCCTCGCTCATTATCCCAACGGACAACCCGCAGGTACGGTCCCGACGCTTGTTGCGGGGACCTTTTTCCGGCGTAGCCGTATCTCTCGCTACGTTCATTCCTATAATCCTGATGGCACCGTCGCGGCTAGTATGCAGGAGCGTCCCATTGATCTCTTCGCTCGTGTCTTTGGCCAGATCAAGGGTATAGATTCCGCTAATGCCCGACTTCAACGTAGCGTCCTCGATTCAGTTCTCGAACAATACAAACATCTCTCGGGAAAAAATTCTCCTCTTGGCGAAATTTCTAAAGGCCGTTTTAAAGATCATCTCGACCGTATCCGCGAATATGAACAGAGAGCTTTCCAATTCGAGATCGATCAAAACGCTCCCGATCAACCACCCGCTTCCAAACTGCCCCACGGAGGAAAAGCCGACCCTGGTGGACAAGGTATCGACATCACAGTTCAGGAACTCACTCGTGAATGGCGCCTTATGGCCGAGCTATACGCCCTCTCCATCCAAACCGATCGAGCCCGCTTCGGGTCCCTTACTTTCCTCGCCGCTGGCGAGCGCATTCGTCTCAAAGGCGACTACCATTTCGAGGGCAAAAAAATCTGCCACTTCGACGATGCCGCCCAGCTCAACGCTTCTGGAGATAAAGGCTGCTCCCACGAGTGGTGGCATAAATTTCGTGAGGATAAAAAGAACGAGCAACTTCGCTATCACGCCCATTTCAAAATGCGCGAGCTCTCACACTTTCTCAACCTTCTCAATACCGACGACACCCGTGAGGCCAATGGGAAAACTCTCCTTGATAACCTTCTTCTCACCATCTCCACCGAATCCGGTGACGGGCGTCACAATGATACCAAGCGTGAACTTTCTGGTGTCTTCCACGCCACAACTTCCAATGTTGGCCGCTTGAAAACAGGTCAAATTCTCGACGTTAATAGTGAGGGCCTCGACCTCTACAACACCCTCATCCAAACTACTGGGACAAAAGCCAAACTCGGCCCCGACAAGCGCCCTGCAAAACTTGTCGAGAAAGTCATCGCTTGAATTCAAAGGGAGTGATCCTAGCTTTTATGACGATGACACTTCTGAAGAAACTCCTCGCAGTCCCCGCAGAAGAGCCCGATCAATTTTTTCTCAGCAGCCTATTATATACAGACCAACCCACCCAAAAAACCGCACCCCACCGGTGGCGTGTCTCCCCTTTCCACCACTCCCTTTTCAGAGATCCAGTAAAGGGGCTTCAGCAATATACTACAGGCTTAATCCTCGACACCGTTAAGCCGAAGTAGGCTATTCGTTATTTCGTAAGCCCCTTAGTTTTAGCCGTCCTTCTTCGAAGAAATGGCTCCTCAATCCAAAGAAACATGACCGCTGCGCCAGCAAGTGTGATCACTAAGACGATGAAACCATTTAGAATTGCGAGTGACACTTCGCTCAATTGGCTACCAAAGGCACTATTGATCCGCGGAAAGAGCCAAAACATAAACATCTCATGGAGTAGGTAAGCCGAATAGGAAACCTGAGCGACTGGATAAAACCAGCGATGCCCCAAGAACCGCTTGATTGGATCAATCCAACCTTCGGCATAAATAGACGCCAATATAATAGCTGCCGTTGCCGCACAAAACAGCTCTCGATGGAGACACTCGTAGACCCACCCCGCTTCGGGAGGTAAGGACTGAAATACTGAATCTTTTAGGATAACCCACTGCCCCGTTGGTATACTAGCAATACCAACAATCATCAATATGCTGAAGGTAAACAGAAGGTTGCTTTTTACGCGGCTTGAAAAAAAGCGCACCATCGATTCAGGACGATGTAGATGTAAATAGGCCGCAACTACCCCGAGGAGTAATCCATTGTATCGCAAATGAGTATGCATATAATAACCCCAAAACCAGTCATCCCACTCTGGCGTGAAAAAAGGGACATTGAAAGGCAACTGATAACCTTCAGAGCCTGTTAGCTGGATCCATTTCATTAAGATAGGAGCTAGAAACAAGAAACCAAAAGGCCAGCGTTTCTTTTTAAACAAGGGAAAAAGGAATGCCACCAAAACTGGAACCACCATATAAAACTGTTCCTCTATAGCTAACGACCAAGTCCAGCCAATATAGGAATTGCGAACATAGTTGTTAACGTAAAGTAGATTGGACCAAGCTCGCTCGACATTGATACCATTCATGAAATAGAGGGCCAGCAACATAGCGACCAAGTAAGCTGGCATCAACCTCCGGATCCTCCGTAAATAAAACCCCTTAAAATTAATTACTCCAGTTTCCTTCCGCTGTTTAAATAATTGACCGCCAATTAAAAAACCGCTGATTACGAAAAACAAATCAACGGCTAAATCTCCCTTTGTTATCCAGATTAATACAGGAAAACGATAAATTTCCTCTGACAGATTTGTGGCAGGAGCTACGAGATCAGGATTCCATTCAGTAGGATCGGGAATTTCATACGACTGAAATAGCCAAGCATGAAAAAAGATTACCCAGATCACGGCTATTGCGCGAATACCGTCCACCGCGGGGTAAGCGCGGTTCCCCCTTTTTAGTAGAGCATTAAAATTCATATAAAATAAACAGAGAGCCAATTGGCCTAGTGCATGGATAGCAACCGACGCCTTGTTAAGACATGCGCGCTAGCGGTTAACTTTGTGTCACTTTTTTATGATTAAAATCCATTATACCAACCCCTCCGCTTTCCTGATTCGGGGATGCTGCTTAGGGGGATCGGTGGCTCACAAATCTAAGTGACACAAAGCCGCCCGAAAGAACGCTCCGGTTGGCGCAGCAGGGGTGCCAGCGACTGGCCATCCAGCTTACCCGGGCCCTTTAACCCGCAAAACTCCACGAGGGGTCGAGCAGGCTGACAGGCTGGTGGCAACGCGATCCCCCTGCCGTAAACTCCCCGGCCTGTGCCCCCCCCTTTCTCCCCCATGGGTTCCGCGAATCTCCGGTTTCCGCGACCTTTCCGCCAAAAGCAAACTCCTAGCAGTCAGTCAGTGAGCAAGGCGAGATTCTCTTTCATAACCGACTCTGTTCCCACATTCCATTACCGGGGACGAACGAATTGAATCACCGTATCCCACCCTAATCAGGACAAGGAAGTGTGGGGCCAGAGCGATTTTTTTTGCGGAGCGCTTTCTTCATCTTGGCGAGAGCGTGTTTATCTGCGCATCATTTCCAACTGCCACCGAGAGCCTGGATGAGCTGGACAGTGGCTTGTTGGCGGGCGGCTTTGGTTTGCACGTGGGCGCGTTGTTCGTTGAGGTGTTCGCGATTGGAGTCGATTACTTCGAAGAAGCTCACCAGTCCGGTTTGGTAGCGAAGTTTGATGAGGCGCGCGGCTTCCCTGGCGGCCGAAGTGGACTTGGCTTGCGCTGCCAAAGCACGGTCGAGGTTGTTGATGCCAGAGAGTGCGTTTTCGACATCACGGAAGGCGCTGAGAACAGATTGACGGTGGTTTTCGAGAGCCTCCCGATAAGCGGCATGCGCGCGGTTGACCTCATTTTTTCTCCTTCCGAAAGTGAGCGGAGCAAAGGTGACGTTCGGGCCGATGGTCCAGAGTCGGCTTTTGGAATCGAAGAGGTCGGAAGTGCTCAGGGCGGCGAATCCGCCAGACGCGGTGAGAGAAACGTTGGGCAGGCATTTCGCAATGACAATGCCGCGTTCTTCAGCGGCGACGGCAAGACGGCGTTCCGTGGCGGCGACGTCGGGCCGGCGGCGGAGGAGGTCGGCAGGAACACCAGCGGGAATTGTGGGCGCGCGCGGCGGGGAGGAGGCGGAGATCTTGAATGTCGAAGGATTGGATCCGGTGAGAACGGCGAGGGCGTTTTCCAATTCGGTGCGTCGCAATTGGAGACGATAGAGTTCGGCGCGGGCGGTTTCGGTTTGGCTGCGGGCGCGGGCGGAATCGATGGGTGTGGTCGTTCCAGCATCAACGCGGACTTGTATTAGCTTTTGGTTTTCCTCGCGCAGCTTGATCGTGTTAGACAGGAGCGAGATTTCGGAATCGAGATGACGTAGGGCAAGGTAGTCGCGGGCGACTTCAGCTTTGGTGGAAAGGAGGGCGGCCACGTAGTCGGCGGCGGTGGCTTGGGTGAGAGCTTTTTGCTGCGCGACCGAGCGGCGAACCCGTCCCCAAAGATCGAGTTCCCAGTTAAGGTTGAGAGCCGAGCGGTATTTGTTGTAGGGCGAGGGGGGAAGTTCGAAGATATCTCGGCGGGTGTCTTTTTGGCGCACGCCGAGGGATTCGGTGGTGAGAGCAGGAAGTCGGTCGGCACCCTTGAGGCCCAGAATGGCGCGGGCTTGGTCGAGCCGGGCGAGTGCAGCCCGGGCCTGCGGGTTGGCTTGTTGAGCCTTTGTGAGCAGGGAGGTCAGGGTTGGGTCGGAAAAAGAGGCCCACCAATTTCCGCCCGGCGGCGCTGAGCTGAGTCCCACAGCTTTGTAGGTTGCGGGTGAGGCAATCGATTCTTTCTTGTAGTCGGGACCGACGGAGCAAGAGGCTAAAGTGGCGATGAACAGGAATTTGAGAATCTGAGAAGTCATACCGCTTTGGGTTTGCTGAAGGAGAAGACGAGGCTCAGGACCGTTGGGACGAGGAACATGGTGAAGATGGTCGAGACAGCGAGGCCGCCGACGACGACAGCGCCGAGGCCGCGGTAGAGTTCGGAGCCGGAGCCGGGGAGGAGAACGAGGGGAAGCATGCCACCAACGGAGGTCAGGGTTGACATGAGAATGGGTCGCACGCGGCTGGTGACCGATTCGCGAATCGCTTCATTTGGATCCCGGGAAGGATCCTCCTTCAGAAAGTTGATCGTCTGATGGACGATGAGAATGGCGTTGTTGACGACGACTCCGGCGAGGATGACAAAGCCGAGGATGGTGAGGACGTCCATGTTCTGCACCGGCATGTAGGGGTCGGCGAGGCTCGACTTGTGGACGAGGTAAAGACCGAGCAAACCTCCGACCGTGGCGAGGGGAACGGAGAGGATGATGACGAGCGGGTAGGACCAGCTTTGGAAAAGAACGACCATGAGGAGGTAAACGACAAAAAGAGCGAGGAATAGAGAACTGGTGAAAAGTCCGCTGAAAGAGCCGTCGCCAAGGAGGGCTTCCTTGATTTCGCCAAGGGCGTCCGAGGAGCCGGCGATCTCGACTTGGACGCCCGGAGCAATGGCTCCCTTGGCTTGCTGGTCCTTGATGATGGCGTCGACTTTGGTGATCGCATCTTCGAGGGCCATCGAGCGGGGTGCGGTGACTTCGAGGGTCACGGCGCGGAGACGATCGACATGGCGGATTTGGTTGGGTCCCAGGCTTTTTTCCAAGGATGCGAGTGAGCTGAGGTCAACGATCTGACCGTTCGGTGTGGCGACAGGCTTGGTGAGGAGGGATTCCAGGGGAAGATCATCGAGGGCATCTGCTGTGATGATTTTCATGTCTTTGAGCTCGCCGTTCTTTTCGTAATCCCGAAATAGGAGGATTCCTTCGCCTCCGGCCTGAACCGCTAGGCCGAGATCGGTTCGGGTCATGCCCAACTCACGTAGGCGAACGTCGTTGGGAACGATCCGGAGCTCTTCGATGGGTTGGGAAAAGTTGGGCGGGCTGGGTTGGACTCCTTGGGGTCCGAAGACCTGCCAGAGAGCCGCTTGAAGGCCGGCGGCGGTCTGGGAAACGGCATCGAGGCTACTTCCCTTGACGTCAACCTTGATCGCCGAGCCGGTGGTGCCCGCGACGCGGAAGAGTGGCATTTGAAAGGCGAAGGCAAAGGTGTCCGGAGCGGAAGATCCGGCGGCGGCATGGTTGAGGAGCGGGATGGCATCGACAACGCGCTTTTTGTCTTTGGAAATCGCGACCTGGAACATGCGCCCTTCGAATGACACGAGAAAGTAGTGGTCGAGAGGAGGTGGCATCACAGTGCCGGGTTGGCCATAGCCGCGGGGGACTTCCACCCGCTCGTCGTGCTTCGGATCCTGTTTGCTGCCGCGAATCACTTCTTCTACCTGGAACTTGTCTGCGGTGGCCTCCCAGGCCGGAGCGATGATTTTCTCCATACGTTCTCCGGTATCGGAGAGAGCTTCCAGATTGTAGCTGGGAGCCGGGAACATAAGGCCGAAGAGGAGATTGCGGTTTCCGCTTGGAAGGTAGTCGAGGGGCGGCAGGAGAATTTTCACCCCAAAGAATGTGATCAAAAGAAAGACTGTCACAACCGCAAGACGCCGGAAGGTGTTTGTGATGAGCCATTGAACTGTTGACCCGATGATGTTTGGTAAGGATCTGAATATCCAGGTCAGTGGGCGGAAAGGGGCGCCCATGATACGGAAGAACATTCCACCAAAAAGGCGGTTGAAGGAACTTTGACCATCCTGTTTGGGCGGGTGAAGAAAGCGGGCGGCCGCCGCCGGGATGAGCGTGAGCGAGACAATCAGCGAGAGTCCCACCGAGACCATGATAGCGAGGGCAATGTCCCGAAAAAGTTGTCCGGCTGTTTCCTGAATCATCAGGATGGGGGCGAAAACAATGAGCGTGGTCAGGGTGGAGGCGAGCACTGCTCCGGCCACTTCCCTGGTGCCATCGAGAGCGGCCTTGGCGGGTTTCTTTCCAAATTCGAGATGACGAAATATGTTTTCGATGACGACAATGGCATTGTCTACGACCATGCCAACGGCGAAGGCGAGCCCGGCGAGGGAAATGATATTGATCGAGCGCCCTAGCGCGACGAGAACGACCAAGGCGGCGATAACCGAGACTGGAATGGCGAGGGCGATGATGCCAACGGTGCGGAGCGAGCGGAGGAAGAAGAGCAGGGTCAGGGTGGCCAGAATACCACCCACGATGAGGTTGCTGCGAACGAGCGAGATGGCGTCTTCGACATATGTGGTGGAATCGTAAGTCTGGACGAGTTCCAGAGTTCCGATGAGGCCAAGGTCGCGCGCTTCCTGGGCGAGGAGCCCGTCGGGCGCATTAAGTTTACGAACCTCTTCCTGGAGAAGTTCCATGGTCTCAAGGAGGTTGGCGCCACGTTGAAGCTGGAAATTGAAGAAGGGCATTTGAATGCCCCGGGCCCTCACCCATGAGGTGGCTTCCTTGTAGGAGGATTTTACAGTGGCAATGTCGCGGAGAAAAATCGAACCGTTTTCCCCTTTGCGGATTACCATCCTTTCGATGTCGTCGGGTGACTGAAAACGTCCGGTGGCACGGACGCGGATGTCGCGCTTCCCATCGGCGAGTTTGCCGGCGGAAAAGTTGGCATTGGCATTGGTGATGCTTTGGCGGAGTGAAGCGTAGGTGATGCCGCGCTGCGCCATTGCGACGGGGTCCACGATGATATGTAATTCGGATTGTACCGATCCCCGGACGCCGACCTGGGAGATACCCTTGATGCGTTCGAAGCGCGGGCGGATGCGGCGCTCCATAAGATCGTGGAGAGTCTCCGCGGGGAAATTTGGATCGCTTGATGAGAGGCCGATCCATGCGATGTAATCAACGGACTCGATGTCGACCGGCTCAACTTTGGGCTGCAGCACGCCGTTAGGATAGCCGGGGACTTCGTCGAGTTTTTGGAGGACGGCGGCGTTGGCTTTTTCGATGTCGGTTCCGGTTTCGAATTCCAGGCGAATCGAGCCCTGACCATTGGCGCTGGTGGAGGTTAGGGAGAGGAGCCCGGTGACTTCACCAAGGACTTTTTCCTGCTCTTCGATTATATCGGATTCCACTTCTTCGGCAGAGGCGGATTCCCAGTTCGTCGTGACAGAAACGACGACCGAAGAGACTTCGGGAGTCATACGGATAGGGACGATGGTGACCGCAAGAATTCCCGCAAAGACAGCGAGAAGAGTGCCGACCGCAACCGTGATAGGTTGGGAAATGGCGGTGCCGATTAAGCCTGGTTTGGACATGGGAGCAGGATGTTATTTGCGCTCCCCAATGAGGAGAGTCTGGAAAGGGAAGAGACGTTCATTTCCCTCGACTACGACTTGGTCGCCGGCCTTGAGGCCCTCGGCTTTGAGATAAACGGTTTCGTTTTCCTGGAAGAGGATCTCGATAGGAAGGCGCTTGGCGACCGGGAGAGGCGAGCCTTCCTGGGTAGAGGAAATGAAGATACTGGGTCCGGCGTAGCCCTGCACGATGGCATTGACGGGAACGGCGAGTCGCTCGGTGTTTTCGGAAACGGGAAGCGCGGCGCTGACCGAGAGCCCTGGGACGAGGGTGTCGCCGGGGTTGGGAAGGAGGGCCACCACTTGAAGGGTGCGGGTGCTAGTTTCCGCTTCCGGGACGATGGTGAGCGAGGTCGAAGTGACGGTTTGCCCGGTAGCTGTAAGAGTGACGGGGATTTGTTTTCCACGCGCGGTGGTAGCGAAGCGCTCGGGAACCTGAAGCCAGGCCTCGATTTCGCCTGAGGAAACGAGAGTGACAATCGCGGAGCCGGGTTCGGCCCACTCGCCGGGTTCGATATGGCGCTCGACAACCCGACCGGTGAAGGGGGCGAGGATCTTAAGGTCATCCAAGCGGACATTGAGGAGTTCGAGGCGGGACTTGGTGGCCTTTAAGGAATCCTGGGCCGAAGCGTAGATGGAATTGTCCACGTTGTTGGCGCTGCGGGCGTCGAGGACTTCGGCTTCGGAGAGAGCATTGCCGGCAAAGGCTGTTTCTTTCATCGCAAGATCGATAGCGCTTCGTTTAACGCGGGATTTTTTCTGATGCACAAGCGCTTCGGCGACGGTGATCTCGGCGGTGGCTTCGGCGATTTGGGCATCGAGCCGGCGGGTGTCGAGGGTGGCGATGACTGAGTTAATTTCGACAAGGTCGCCTTCGTCGAAGTTGATGGTAAGAGTGGCACCGGCTTCACGGGCGGCGATTTTGGCTCGTGACTTGGCGCGGAGAGTGCCCACGACCTGGTGGGTTTGAGTAGAGGTTTTGCTTTCGACAGTGGCCAATATGACATTGGCGGGAGGGGGGCCACCGGGATCGCTGCCAGACGGGTCTTCTTCGGCCTTGCCCTTGGCCTTGGAGAGTGCGTTGATGCCCCACCAGCTGGAACCGATGACAAGGATCGCGAGAATAACGACGATGAGGGGAGAAGTTTTTGGCTGAGAAGACATATTACTAAAGGGTCAAGGTTTTGCTGGCTTCAGGAATGGTGGCTCCGATGAGCCGGCCGACACTTGAAGGAAGTCGGCGGAGAGGATCGGCGGAATTTGAAATGCGGGCCTGGGTAAGAGCTCCTTCGACGAGGGTAAGAACATCGCGGGCGACTTCGTCGGGATCATCGGGTTGGTTTGATGAGGCCATCGGCGACCGCATCGCGGAGGGTAGAAGCGAGATAGCGGCGGTAGCGGCGGAGGAGTTCGGTGACCTTTTCAGCAACAACCGGCTCGAGGGTGGAGATTTCGGTGCCGACGCTGTAGAGTGGGCAACCGTAGATTTTCCCGTGTAACTCTTTACATTCCAGTGTTTTTTCGAGTCTCCCGGCCAACCAGTTGCTCAATCTGGTCAATGGGTCACTGCTCGGGGAGAAGGCTCCGTCCATCCATGGGCGAGAATGGGCCCGCCAGAAATATTCGAATGCTTCGAGCGCGAGGGCGGCTTTGTCAGGATAAGCATAATAGAATGAGCCTTTCTTGACACCAGCATGTTTGCAAATCGCGTCGATGGTAACCCAGCCGTAGCTTTGTTGCCACATTAGTTCGCAGAGAGCGGCCTGGAGCTTTTTGGGAGTATCAGAGGCGCGGCCCATGCGAGACTCATACTAGACCATTTAGTCAAGTAAATCGGTTTTCTAAAATCAGTCAGGACATTTCCAGTAATTCGAATCCTCCAATGGTAGCTTTTTTTGTTGTTGGCGGTGTAACCCCCTTTCGAGGGGGCGGTCTATTCGGTTCGACCAAATATGGCTCTGCAATCTCATTTGATTAAATGAGAAAAGCCAATTCACCCCTCCCCTTTCCTGATTCGGGGATGCTGCTTAGGGGATCGGTGGTTCATAAATCTACGTGACACAAAGCCGGCCTCTAGCACGCATGAAAGGTTAATCCGTGCTGTCTTCTCTCCGTTATAAATCCAGTCAGGATTATAATTGTTAGAAAAGGATAAGGTTGGTAATTTGTTATAAGCATGAAGCATTTGATTTCGCTCTTAGCCTTTAGTTTTCTCATCGGATGTGATGGAGGAAAAACTGTTTGAAAAGGAAATAGAGCTGAAACTTTACCTTTTAGAGAAAGTAGAACTTGAAAGCTCTTGGCGAGAATAGGCAAAGATAACTCAAAAAGTGTCATGA
>Ga0257126_1001987_pt1 | contig 13927 bp, 11 predicted proteins | sample SI060_120mmetaG_FD_190151 | JGI IMG/M metagenome (GOLD analysis project Ga0257126, IMG submission 190151) | Marine microbial communities from Saanich Inlet, British Columbia, Canada - SI060_120m | ecosystem: Environmental > Aquatic > Marine > Inlet | place: Canada: British Columbia | collected... | reverse complement strand
GATGTGAAAAGCATGATCCAGCCCCCGACTCCAGATTTAATTTTTTCATACATAAATTATGAAGTTTGGCCAAATCCTTGAGAGCCTTTGTCGCTTGTTTTTTTGTCGCAAAAATCCCGTAGATCGACCCAAAAGGGATATCATCAAATTCCGCTAGTTCTTTGATTTCTGGATCTGGTGTTTCCTCAGCTGGATTCCAATGAATCGTATAGTTATTTTTCTGTGCTCGCAGTTGCCTGTTGTACATTGGGCTCAAAGTTTTCACAAGTTGCGACTCGAGTAATAACGCGCCTAGCTCTCCAGCTGATTCACACCATTCGATGCTGGTCAAATTTTGATTAATTTTTAGATCTTTCTTGTTGGAATGGTCTCCGCTGAAGTGAGACTTAACTCTTGTTTTAATATTTTTGCTCTTGCCTACATATAACGTGCAATTATTTTCGTCTCTGAAGATATAAATCCCGGGGCATGAGGGTATGGAGTCAATTAGTTCTTTGTCGATTCCTTTTGGAAGTGAGGGTTCTTTGAGCAGTTTATCGATTGATGTCTTGATGAGGGAAGGCTCGAAATATTTTTGAATATGTTGCGCAAAGTCCCAAATGGCTCGTGTGTCCGTCATAGCTCGATGGCGAGGGCCACAGGACAGTTGCAGTCTTTTAATGATGCTATCTAATCCATGTTTTCTCTCATTCGGATAAAGCAATCGAGAGAGCTTGACCGTGCACAGTAATTTTGGTGAATATTTGATGTTAACCGACTTAAATTCATTTTTTAAAAATGCGTAGTCAAACCGAACATTGTGCGCGACCAATGTCTTGCCCTCAAGGCGCTTGATTAAATCATTGCATACCTCACTGAATTGCGGTGCACCCTTAACCATTTCGTTTGTGATGCCGGTAATTAATTGGATATTGTTCGGGATATTTTTTTGAGGATTGATCAGTGTCTGCCATTCATCTTGATATTGTCCATCCTTTACAGTGATAAGACCAATTTCGGTGATCTTGTCCGTGCCAGCAGTTGCTCCCGTTGTTTCTAGATCAAGAAATACATATTCGCCTGAAAACATAGTTGTTTAATAAAAATTAGTAATAACATTTGATAACGTTGACCATTATAATGCTCGCTTAATTAACTTCACTATATAACGCGACCATGAATCAAATTTTTTCAGATATCCAGCAAGCGCGAAATAATATTGATTCATTGGTGCAGAACACTCAGTATGCCGAATCTATAACGCTGTCAAAGCTTTTGTCATGCCGTGTTTACTTAAAATTTGAGAATCATCAATTCACAGGCTCTTTTAAGGAGCGAGGTGCGTTGAATTGTATTTTATCGATGAACGAGAAGGAGCGTTCAAAAGGGGTTATTGCCGCGTCCGCGGGAAATCACGCACAGGGGTTGGCTTATCACGCAAACAAGCTTGGGATTAGATCCGTTATCGTTATGCCGAAAATTGCTCCCCAAGTTAAGGTAACCCACACGCGCTCAATGGGTGCCGAGGTAATACTGCACGGCGAAAATTTCGATGCTGCAAATGAACATGCATTAAAGCTGGCGAAAGAAGAGGGATTGATTTACATCCACCCGTATGACGATTTAAAAGTCATTGCAGGCCAAGGTACTATTGCATTGGAGATGTTAGAGGTCACTCCTGATTTAGATGCCATACTGGTCCCCATTGGCGGAGGCGGTCTGATATCGGGTATTGCGGTTGCAGCGAAGGCAATCAACCCCGAAATAAAGGTTTACGGCGTGGAGTCGGCACACTTTAATTCAATGTATGCGCATGTAAAGGGACTGGAGCCTTCTTTTGGCGCGACTACAATTGCAGATGGCATAGCTGTAAAAAATCCCGGAGTGCTAACGTCTGAAATTGTTGCCAAATCGGTTGACGATATTTTTCTCGTCGAGGAGGATGATATTGAGGAGGCAATGATTTTATTGCTAGAAATTGAAAAAACGTTAGTTGAGGGAGCTGGCGCGACGGGTTTGGCCGCACTTAAAAAAAATGCGAGTTTGCTAAAGGGGAAGAAAGTAGGACTCATTCTTTGTGGTGGAAATGTAGACCCGCTAACGCTAACAGCTGTCATTGATAAGGGTATGGTGAGAGCTGGTCGTTTGGTGCGTTTGAATGTTCAAATGACCGATATGCCTGGTTCGTTATCGGCTGTTTCTCAAATTTTCGGCGAGTGTAACGCCAATATTGATGAAGTGCATTTCCAACGCACCTTCACCCCACTACCAATTCAGCGCGTAGACGTTGAGTTTTCATTGAAAACTCGGGATCATCAGCACATCGAAGATATTATTTTAGCGTTAAGTAAAAGTGGATTTACAGCAGTAAAAGTTTAACTTGATAAATGGTCTTCAAGGAAATTTAATCGATCTTGACCCCAGTAAACTTCTCCCTCAATGACGTAGCTGGGGACGCCGAATACGTCGGCGTCAATCGCTCGCTGTGTATTTTCTTCAAGAGCTTTTGACGCTTCTTCTTTCGAAGCGGTTTGGAGGATTAAGCTTCCATCCAAGTCGCATGTTTCTAGGGATTTTTTTATTTCATCGGGTGATCCCATGTCTCGATTTTCGACCCAACAGCCTTCCATGAAACGCAAAATTACTTCCATGGCTTTATCAGTGTCGAATTGACTCACGACGACTGCCGTCACTAAAGAGATAAGGGCGGGGTTATAAGGGAAAAATTGAGGTTCTATTTCAATCGGCGATTTTAAGGCTGACTTCCATCTCTTAAGTTCTGAAATTCTATATTTTTGACGTTGGATCGGTCTTTGCGCAACTGGTACCCCACCGGTGGCAGCAAAAAGTTTACCGGGATCAATTGGTCTGATATTTATATTTGAGCCTAGCTTATCAGTTATTGTTTGAAACGGCGCGTGTCCAAGATATGCCCAGGGCGACATTGGAGATAAGTAATAATCGATTGTTTTTGACATGAGACCCCTTGATTGAAATTTTCAAGTGGAGTGTATACCAATTCGTATGATCCATCTTTCCGTGCATTTATGAATTCTCAAACTCAAAAGATATTCGACTAAGAGTCCTACTTTTAGCTGGTATTGAACAAGCTAAATATTGAGGATTACCTCAACTTGCTCAGAGCCGCCAACAAGTATCCTCTTAATCCACTATAATTGTCATGCATATAATTGCTAAGCATATAATTGCTTAGACAACTATTTGCCCAGTCATTAATATAAATGTTCGGGAGACGTTACGTTGTTACGCGAGGACCTATCAAGAAATTTCGGATTTATTCTGCATGATGTTGCAAGGCTAATGCGTCAGGGGTATGACAGGCGAATGAAAACGCTGGGGCTCACCAGATCCCAATGGTGGGTTTTGACTAATTTGTATCGAAATGAGGGTGTGACTCAGTCGGAATTAGCTCAAATACTAGAGATTGACAAACCATCCCTCGGACGATTACTCGATCGAATGGAATCAAACGGGTGGGTTACTCGAGAGGATGATCCAAAGGATCGCCGGGTAAAGCGTGTACTACTCACCCAGGAGGTCAATCCGGCGATGAAAAGGATGCGAGCCGCTGCGGCTGATTTGAGAGAAGAGGCATTAACAGGGATCTCAAAGGAAGAGCAAGACCGATTGGTCGACACGTTATTGAAATTAAAAGTCAACCTAGCGTCGTTGGATGGGCGGTTGGCATGTAATGAGGTTGAGCATAGAAAAAGTAAGGATTCGGTGATTTGATGAAAATGAATATGTCGGAAAAAAATATTTATTTAAGCCTTCTTTGGATCGTACGATTATTTTTTATTGTGTTGCTTCCGATATTTGCGGCGACTACTGGCATTTATCTCTACTCGCATGGGGGAGCAGTTGTCGAGACAGAGAACGCATATGTGAAAGCCGATATTGTAATCGTTAGTCCTGAGCTTTCGTCGCGAGTGACCAATGTTGAGGTGGAGGATAATCAGTACGTCAAAAAAGGGGCTCCCCTCTTTGGTATGGAGCACGCGGGTTATGTCGTAGAAAAGCAGCGCGCTCAGGCTCAGATGGATATGGTCCGGGCGGATGTTTCCGCACTGAAGGCTGAGTATCAAGCCTCTCAGATTGAAAAAGATGAAGTTAGGTCGATGATTATTTTTTACAAGAAGCAGCTCGAGCGGCAGGTAACTCTCCAGGAGCATGGGATGGGAAGAGCTGATCAATACGACGAAGCTTTTCATCGACTTGAGTTGGCTAAAGCGAGATTGATGACACTTGACAAAAAATCACAACAAGTGCTGGCTAATTTGCTCGGCAATCCAAGACTGGATCCTCAGAATCATCCAAAGTACCTTGAGGCGACGGCTAGTTTCGACAGGGCAGATCTGGGGATTAAAGACTCATTTGTATACGCGCCTACCAGCGGCATCGTAAGTAATATGAAATTACAAGCGGGAGAGTATGTCAATCGCGGCACATCGATCTTTAGCATAATTGCTAGTGATCGGTTATGGATAGAGGCTAATTTCAAGGAAACCCAACTTACATGGATGAAAGTTGGGCAGGATGTGGAGATTGAGGTAGATGCCTATCCCGATTTCCAGTGGGTAGGGCGGGTCACCGCAATTGCGCCAGCTACCGGAGCCGAGTTCGCTATTCTTCCACCGCAAAACGCAACGGGCAATTGGGTGAAAGTTGTGCAAAGGCTACCTGTTCATATTGGGATCAACCAATCTGCGGGACTGCCTCCGCTCAGAGCGGGGATGACCGTTACCGTGGGGGTCAGTACTGGTGTGAGTAGAGGATTACCAGGGCCGATAGATAAACTGGTGACGAATGGTTGGTTACCCAGGTTCTTGAAGCCGTAATTTCGTGATTCGTGATTTGGTTGTGCGCTGATGCAAAAAATTGAAAAGCCTTCTAATAAAGGTGCGGAGCACCCGTATTTGATCAGCGCTTCGGTCGTTCTTGCTTCACTCTTATACTCGATTGACTGGACGATCGCAGTAGTTGCGTTACCACACATGCAAGGGGCGTTTTCATCGACCCAAGACCAAATAAGCTGGGTGATTACATCTTATATTGTAGCCTCAGCTATTATGATTCCAATGGGCGGTTGGTTAAGTAATCGTTTTGGCCGTAAGAAAGTTTATGTGCTAGCAGTTGCTGGGTTCACTCTGTCATCGATTGTATGTGGTTCAGTCAGTACATTGACCTTTGAGGTGATTGCGAGGATTGCTCAAGGTATGTGTGGTGCTTTCTTGGTTCCCTTATCTCTCGCGATTATGTTAGACGCGTTTCCGGAGGAAGAGCATCCTAAAGCGATGGCCATCTGGGGTATTGGTTGGGCAGGATCCTTCATCGGTCCGATTCTTGGCGGAGTACTCACTGAGTATCTGTCATGGCGGTACATATTTTTTATTAATATCCCATTTGGCATTGTGGCGCTAATCGGATGTTTATTATTTTTGCCCAAGGATGTACCCGAAAAAGTAAAAGAACGGTTGGATTGGTTTGGGTTTCTCACCTTGGCAATTGGTATTGCATCGTTACAAATGATGTTGGACCGAGGACAGCGACTGGATTGGTTTGAGTCGGGTGAGATTATTTTTGAGGGATGCCTGGCTCTGATCGCGTTATACATGTTTAACGTGCATGTGATGACAAAAAAGAAACCTTTCTTAGACCCAAAGATTTTTCTTGAGAGAAATTTTTTCCTTGCACTTATTCTAGTTGCATTTTATGGGTTATTAACCGTTCCTCCTATGGTGCTGTTGCCAGCTTTTCTAGAGGGACTCATTGGGTACGAAATCATCGACGTGGGGTTCCTTCAGTCCTCGAGGGGAATAGGGGTTTTGCTAGCTATGTTCATTAGTAACAGAATCGCAGGCATTATAAACGTGCGAATTCAAATAGCTTTTGGTTTGTGTTGCCTAGGTATTTCCTCCCTCACCATATCTTTTTGGACTAGTGATGTAGGGGCTTGGCCAATTTTGTGGACTGGTTTTGTCAGTGGTGTCGGGTCAGGTATTTTGATGGTCCCCTCTCAACTTGTAGCATTTTCACGAGTCGTTGCTTCTAAAAGAAATGAGGGAGCAGCTGTGTTCAATTTAGTTCGTACAATGTTCAGCAGCATCGGTATTTCTCTGATTCTGGCGGTATTCATTCACACCGGCGCTACCGGGAGATCAGAGCTAGTCGAACACGTGACTGTATTTAATGATGCTTTAACTAACACTCCATCTGTCAGTGAGGATTATTCCATTCAGACGGAAAGGTCACTTGCAATTCTCGAAGACGAAATTACTCGTCAATCTGAATTACAAGGTTATATTGCAAGTTTTTTCTTACTTGCGATTGCCTCGTTTATGGCGATACCCATTGTTTTTCTGATACGTCGAGTGGACATCAAACCGCGTAACAGAGCAGAAAAATCTAGTCGAGCTCCACCTATTACGGCGGAATAGTTTACCGGTTATTTTTTTAATGAGGATATAAATATGAATATGGAAAATGCAGCAAAAGCGCGGAGGAGTCTATTGTTTGTTCCCGGGCTCCGCCCAGATATGTTTTTGAAAGCCCTTAATGTGCCTGCGGATATTGTTTGTATCGACTTAGAGGATGCGGTGGCATTGAATAGAAAAGACGAGTCAAGAAATTTAACGATGGATTTATTTTCCAATAAACACGAGACAGCGTCTGAGCTAATGATCCGAATTAATCCCATCACGACGAGACACGGATTAAGTGATCTCGATGCTCTGTTTGATCTAGAGTGTCCACCAGATGCGGTAATGTTCCCGAAGATTAAATCTGCGAACGAGGTTTGTATTCTTGACGAGCTGCTTTCAACAGAGAATACGAGACATTTAAATTTTTGCGTAATCATCGAAACCAATTCAGCATTGGAACATGCAATCGACATTGCGAGGTCTTGTACGCGGATCACCTCTTTAATTCTTGGGGGCGTAGATATGTCAGCCGATCTCAGGTGTAAGCGGGATTGGCAATCACTGCTGTACAGTCGATCTCGCTTGGTTCACGCAGCTGCGAGTGCTGGCATTGATCTCCTTGATGTGCCATATCTTGATTTAACCGACGGTGACGGATTGACACGAGAAACAGTACAAAGTCGGGATCTAGGCTTTACTGGCCGTGCAGCAATTCACCCTAAGCACTTACCGGCGATAAATGAGATTTTCACACCCACAAAGGCGGAAATCGACCAAGCGCGAAGAATTTGTGAAGAATTTGAGAATAGTGCAACCGGATTAGTCGTCGTTGACGGAGAACTGATCGAGTTACCTGTTGTTAGATCCATGTATCGTATTTTATCGATATCTCAAATGATAGAGCAGGCCTGAGGAGACCTTCCTTCCTAGTGCAGTTCGAATTCGTCCGCGATTAGTTCGTACGATTTGACTCTTGTAGGGTAGTCTCCAGTGATAGTCAAAATCATAAGTTCATCTGCTTCAAAGTTGTTTTTGATTTCAGACAGTTGGCTCTTAACGCTGGCCGGAGTACCTAATACTATTCGATGTCTCTCCCGTTGGATAATTTGTTTTTCTAGCTCTGAATACTGCCAATTTGCAGCTTCCTCGCTCGGCATAAATGCGGATTCCTGGCCGGTTGCCATCATGACTCGTCGGTGATCAATTGACTTGGCGAGGTACTCCGCTTGTTCATTTGATTCCGCGCAAATCACGAAAATACAAACCATTGACGTTGGTTGAGCTTCAACGGTGGACGGCGAAAATGTAGATCGATATTGTCGACTCACGACATCACCACCAACTGGGTTAATAAAATGCGCAAAAGCAAAACGAACTCCTAAATGGGCGGCGAGGGTGCTACTGTAGTCCGATGAACCTAAAAGCCAAATTTCTGGACATGTTTCGCCGGTCGGCATCGCTTGAACTGATTTGAACGGATGGTTGTCATCGATCTCGTTTCTGAGCCAGCCGACGAGATCAACAACTTGCTGGGGAAATTCATTAATAGAATTTAAGGCATTCGTATTGATGGCTTTGGCCGTCAACATATCCCCACCGGGAGCGCGCCCGATCCCGAGATCAATTCTTCCTGGACAAAGAGCTTCTTGCATTCTGAACATCTCTGCAACCTTAAGTGGACTGTAGTAAGGCATCAGCACAGCTCCAGTTCCAACTCGAATGCGCGCAGTCTGTTGCCCAATCGCGGTCAAAAGAACCTCGGGGCAAGAGCTGGCTAGGCCTTTCATATTGTGGTGCTCCGCTAGCCAATATCGGTGAAATCCGAGTGCATCAGCGAGCTTTGCTAAATTGACCGTTTCTTTTATTGCTGATTCTGGGGAATGCCCCTCGATGATTGGACTTTGGTCGAGAATAGATAATTTCAATTCTCTCGTAACTCCACTTTTTGAGAAGTTACATCGCGAGTACTCAGGTACATAAATTCAGACATAGATTAAATGAAAGAGACTTAGAGTTGAAGGCGAATGCAGCAGAAATAGGCAGGTTAAGTGGGGTTGGAGCGCTTATGCCGCGCTCCTAAACCCCTAGTCTTTAATGGTAAGTAATACTAGAAAAGCCTGAAAACTTATTCAACACCTTCGGCCTCGAAATTATTGCTTCTTACGAAGGCTGACACTTCATTGATGGTTCTCAAGCAGCACGATGTGATCGCAAACTCTTCTTGCTGCTCTAGGCTTAGTCGATAGTCAGATGTGCTGGGCTGAACAAACATCACGCAATCCACTGGAATAATCTTGTTCTTACCAACCATAATAGGTTCATTTTGAATTACCATGTCTTTCACGAATAATTCTTTTTCTTGTTCAATTCGAATCTGGTCGCCGTTGATGTTGGTTGTCATGAAATAGTCACCTTCTTTCATGTTATTCACCGTACCAATGAAATAGTGACTTTTAATGAGTTTTATCAAAGGACCTTTGTTCACTGGGAATTTCAGTGCTGCGTTCATGGCTTGGGGCATAGTTGAAAAAGCGAAGTTGGTGGGTATGTAGACAGTGGCGTTTAGTGCGGTTTTTCCATTAAACAAATGTTCTACGCCAGCGCTCTCAACCATTACTGCGAACGTCGCGAATCGAGAATCATCGGTGATGACGTCCCACATGGTTTGTTTGTGGCCGTCCGCTAAAGCTGATTGTGATGACACAACGGCTACAACAGTCGCTAGTATCGTTTGCAATAACTTACTTTTCATTGTTCTTCCCCCTGTTAAAGCTCTTTTAAAAATTTTAGTCGATTAATAAGGCTTCACGTCTATCACCTAGAGAGAAGCTTGTATCTAATGCCAACAATTTCTTGGCTCACGCTTATATGATACTACGACATTTTGCAATTTTTAGGTTACTAAATTTGTGTATTTGTTATTTGTTTGATTGGTTTTGAAGACTAAAATTTTGTCTTCCGGCATATTGCCAGCGTTGATTACTAGGAGCTGGCCGTGATTACATCAGAGGATAGCAACTGTGCGTTAATTTCGATTTGCATCATGAATTTTGAAAATTGAGTAAAATTCGATCATTAAAACGTATAAATCATCAATTGAATAAACGTAACTTTACCCAAACGCCGTCGATGATATGGCTAGGGAATTAATATGGAGGAAGCCGTGAGTAACATATTCCATTGCGCTGTAGAGGCGGGTAATTTAGATGAAACAGTTAAATTTTATACAGACATACTATTTTGTAAGACTGATAACTCTGAGGAGGGCAAGTGGGTCGATATAGATTTTTGGGGAAATGAGCTTACTTTGCATTCGAGTACCCCGAGGTCGTCGGAGCACGGTGATCGGCACGACGTGGACATGGGTGCCGTTGTTGTGCCGCATTTCGGTGTGCACCTTGAGCGAGACGTTTTTGAGAAAATCAAGAAAAGTGTGGAGGATACCGTTGGGTATCTAGATAAACCTTATACACGTTTCGCTAATACTGAATATGAGCAGCAAACGTTTTTTGTAATGGATCCTAATTACAACGTACTCGAAATTAAATCATTAGCGAAGACACCCCCACCAGCCGAGTAGCAGCGTCGAACGGAGGTGCCGACTTAACAAATAAGGGCAGGTCATTTTCAAGGAATGCTCGATAGGCAAGCGTGCTTACTGATTAGCTATCGCAAGTTAATGTTAGTGCTTTTCGTTTTGTAAAAAAGCCCTACGTATCAGTAGTATTCGTAGGGCTTTTTGATGACTTGAGATTTCTCAAGCTCTGAGCGCTCTGATAAATCTTGATCTCTATCCCACCAGATACTTCTGGCTTTGAGCTGTTTTTCACGCAGGTCGGGATTTTTCTTAAATAGTGATTTAATGAACGAAGTCGTATCAGACTCGTATGGTTTTTTAGGCATAAAAATTTATAATAATTTTAAAATTATCTATCAAACGAGTTCACATTATATGTCATGTGTCGGTTTATTTTAAATTATGAATAAGAAATCTTTACTACCCCCTATAGCAAGAAAAACATCCCATACTGAAACTGTGCATGGTGAGTTGCGTAATGATCCTTATCGGTGGCTACATAGAAGGGACTCAAAGGAGGTTGAGGCCTATTTAAAATCTGAGAACATGTATACCGAGAAAATGATGGAACCCAGTCTCGATTTGCAGAAAGTATTGTTTAGCGAATTCATAAATCGGATAGAGGAGAGTGATGAGACCGTTCCATACATGGAGGGCGACTACTATTATTTTTCGAGAACGATAAAAGGGCAGCAGTATTCCATACTCTATCGGTCACAGAAAAAAAATAAAACTTCACCGGAGGTGGTTTTAGATCTCAATGAATTGTCTGATGGTGAGGCATATGCCAGTTTTGGCCATATAGAGGTTTGTCCGAATTCCACTTTGGTGGCGTATTCGTTAGATTTTTCTGGGTTTCGTGATTTCGAATTGCGATTACTTTCAATGAGCGATCGTAAAAACGTTGATTTGCAACCGAACAACGTAAGATCTTTTGCTTGGGCCAATGACAGTCGTCACCTCTTTTTTGTGACAGAAAATAGCGCTAAACGACCTCACAAAGTTTGGCGCCAAAATGTTATATCGGGCGAACAATCTCTTGTCTATGAGGAAAGAGACCCGCTATATTCTGTGTCCGTTTCACGTTCACGAAGCGACAAATATATTTTTGTTTATTCCCTTAGTACAACGACCAACGAGATTTCATACGTTTCGGCGGACGATCCGATACAGCCGTTACGTGTGTTCAATAAACGTCGATCTGGCCATCAATATTATGTTGAGCATGGCGAGAACGGCTTTTATATTCAAACTAATAAAGACGCGATAAACTCAAGGGTGATGTTCACTTCTGAGAAGAAAACTCAGGAGAAATTTTGGTCAGAGTTAATTCCTCATCATTCAGATGTGGTAATTGATGATATTCAAGTGTTTAAGGGTTGGATCGTTATTGAGGAACGATTTCAAGGATTTATCCGTCTTCGCGTTCTTGATATTAGCGATGGCTCAATGAGGCAAATTAATTTGCCAGAGAGCTTGTGTTCTGTATCTGAGTATCACAATGAGCAGTTTGATAGTCACGAGTATCTTTTTGAGTATGAGTCATATCTTTCACCAGCATCGGTTTATTCGTACAACTTTAAAACATGTAAATTAAGGTTAATTAAGCAGGAAAAGGTTAAGCCATATTTCAAAAAATCTCTTTATTCCAGTGAGCTGATTGAAGTAAAAGTCGAAGACGGAACAACAGTCCCGGTTACGATCGTTTATAAGCGCTCCAGTCGCTCAACTGGTGCTAGGCCAATGTTATTAAGCGGTTATGGGGCCTACGGCATTCCTAGTGACCCGTACTTCAGCACCCCGAGGCTTTCTTTGCTCGACAGAGGCGTTATCTTTGCCGTCGCTCACGTTCGAGGCGGGGGTGAGAGTGGTCGAGCCTGGCACGATAAGGGGAGGATGCTTCTCAAGCGAAATAGCTTTAACGATTTCATATCTTGCGCAAAACATTTGATATCTGCTGGATACACTGAGCCGAAAAAATTAATGATATCTGGAGGTAGTGCGGGTGGTTTATTGGTAACAGCCGTTGCCAATATGTCGCCTGAACTTTTTAACGGCGTAATCGCAGATGTTCCGTTTGTCGATGTCGTTAATACGATGTTGGATGAAAGCCTACCGCTAACGGTCGGGGAATACGAGGAGTGGGGAAATCCTCATAACAAACCTTACTACAGTTATATTAAGTCTTACTCACCATACGATAACGTCAAAGCTCAAAACTATCCGACGATGCTTGTTCAAACATCACTCAACGACAGTCAGGTGATGTATTGGGAGCCAGCAAAATACGTTGCGCGCTTGCGCGAGTTAAAAACTGATTCGAGACCATTACTGTTGAAAGTTAATATGGAAGGCGGGCATGGCGGATCGTCTGGACGTTATGATTTTCTCAGGGAGATAGCGTTCGAATACTCTTTCATTTTAGGTGTTCTAGGTCTGGAGGAGTAAAGTTAAGCTGGCGAGGCTAGCTTGTATGTGTGGATCTCTAAACAGCGTTTAGCTTGACTTTAGACAGGCTTAGGCACATATTTAAATCAGAAGTATTTAGGTGAAGATTTACTTGAATTAGATGAATAATATTGCATTTTAAATAGCACATTTTTTGGAGAAACCATGAAAAAATTTACGGAAATGTTGCCAGTTGTATTGCTGGCAAGTGCGTTTTCGGTATCTGCTTATGCCGACACATCCGACGTAAAAACGCAGTCAATTGTTGAAGTTAAGAAGCAAGGGGATCACTGCGTTGATGACCCAAATTGTATGAACCGTTATCACTACGCAATTCCACCGGTAGCACACGCCAAACCCGGACAGTTAATCCGATATGAAACAAGAGACGCTTTGGACTCAGATTTAACGATTAACTCTGAGCCAAAGGATGTGTTAGCTATCGATTTAAATCTTGTGCATCCGATTACTGGGCCAGTTTATATTGAAGGAGCCAAGCGCGGTGATGTGGTCGCCGTCACCTTAATTGATATTGAGCCTGATGAGTATGGATATACAACAATCGTCCCTGGCTTTGGATTTTTGAGAGACATGTACACGGAACCGTTTGTGGCGAATTGGAAAGTGAATCGAATGGAGGCGGTGTCAGATCAGCTTCCAGGTGTTCGAATTCCAATGAATGGATTTATGGGAACGGTCGGGACATTGCCCGGAAAACCTGAAGTTGAATCTTGGCTTGCGAGAGAGAATGCTTTGGGAGCTGCTGGAGGCATTGCCTTACCTCCGCAACCAACTGGAGCTAGACCTGCCGCCGTTTGTGGGCCAGATGGAACGCACAGTGCTGAGTGCTTACGAACTATTCCACCGCGAGAAAACGGTGGAAATATGGACATCAAGCAAATGGTTGTTGGAACAACACTCCTTCTACCTTGTTACATTGATGGGTGCGGACTATTTGTTGGAGACGTGCACTACGCGCAGGGAGATGGTGAGGTTGCTGGTACGGCTATTGAGGTCGGCGGCATAGTTACTGTCAAAACCGAAATAAGAAAAGGAATGGCCTCTATAATGAAATCAGGTCCTCACTTTGAGGGGGGATCGCAAATCAAAGCGTTAGAGCCAGATAAGTTTTACGCGACCATTGGTTACCCTATCAAGGAGGCAGGAGCAGAATTACCTTATGTCAGTTATCTCGACTCAGAAAAGCTCACTCCTTTATCTAATTTATCGGAAGATTTAACTGCCGCAGCGCGATCTTCTCTCATCGAAATGATCAACTGGTTAGTCACTCAAAAGGGCTTCACCAGAGAGCAAGCTTACGTGATCACGAGTGTGGCCTGTGATATTAGGATTGGAAATTTAGTGGACTTGCCGAACTATGCGGTATCTACTATCTGCCCACTAGAGATTTTTGATTAAAACAAAAATTTTCTAATAATCCCAATAGGGTGGTCTTGGGCCACCCTATTTTTTATTGGTC